>ERZ894232.58-NODE-58-length-141022-cov-14.460235_pt1 | contig 141022 bp, 130 predicted proteins | sample MGYA00380296_ERZ894232 | MGnify/ENA primary metagenome ERZ894232 (study PRJEB32331, sample SAMN06328433) | human gut metagenome | biome: human gut microbiome; feature: stool | host: Homo sapiens | collected 2014-08-14 ...
AACCCGTGTTACCGCCGTGAAAGGGCGATGTCTTAACCGCTTGACCACGGAGCCAAAACTATTTTGGTGAACTGTTTTATAACAGTGACCGAAAATTATAATAGCATAACTATATGATTTTGACAAGTGTTTTTTTGAAAAAAATAAAATTTTTCGGCTAAATTTTTAGCTTAAGGAGAAAATGAGGAATATCTGTGTCGGAAAGATGAAAATTCATAAGATGAAAAAAGAGCCGATACAAAACTGTATCGGCAGAGTAGAGAGAAGATATATATAAAAGGTATAGGTCAAAGACATATGCCTGATTTTTTAGGCGGACATCCTGATAATCTTACAGAGTTTATATCATATAGGATTACCGGCGTCCCTTAACTTTATGCATTTAGTATAATGGGAAATTATGGAAAGAATGTGACGGGCAGATAAAGAAATCCTGAAATATCTTAAAAACTTCTGAAGAAGAGATAAATTTCAGCAAAACAGTTGACATATATAGATTATCGATATAATATGAAGGTACAAAGTATATAGATAATCGATATAAGGAGGGAGAAAGAAATGGCAGTTGATAAAAGTCTGATATCAGGGAGTACGACTCTTTTGATCTTAAGCCTTCTGGAAGAGAAGGATATGTATGGATATGAGATGATCGATACGTTGAAAGGAAAGTCAAACAATGTATTTGAACTAAAAGCGGGAACCTTATATCCGCTACTGCATTCTATGGAAGAAAAGGGATGGCTTACCGTATATGAGCAGGAGACCGGCGGAAAGATGAGGAAGTATTACCGGATTACCAGAGATGGGAAAAAGCAGTATCAGGCAAAAAAGAAAGAGTGGAAAGAGTATTCGGAGGCTATTTTACAGGTGATCGGAGGTGTGTGTTTTGGAACGGCGTGATTATCTGGAATTGATGACCGGTCAGATCCGCTGCAAGAAAATGTGTCCGGTTATTGCAAAGGAAGTAGAAGATCATATTGAAGATCAAAAGCAGGTTTTTATGGCAGAAGGGATGAAGGAAGAAGAAGCTGAGAAGGCAGCTGTGGAGGAGATGGGTGACCCGGTGGAAGTCGGAGTGGAGATGGATCAGATCCACAGACCGAAGATGCCATGGAAAGCAATTTTTGTAATCGCTCTGATGCAGATTTTAAGTGGAATGTTTGCAGCTTTCTTTTTGAAACAGAATGAAAGTTATGGATATATCGCAGGAATTCGGCAGATATTCCGGCTTGCGATGGCATTTTCGGTTATGATCCTGGTGTGTTATATGGATTACAGCTGGATCGGGAAGCACGCAAGGCTTTTGGCAGGCAGTTATCTGTTGTTTATGGTTCTGATGAGACATTTTTTTGCCCTTCAGATTAACGGTGCAGTAAGATGGATTGGAGTCGGCGGCTTCATTGTAAGTTTTTCGCTGATGAGCTGGCTGTTTCTTCCATTGTATGGTGCAGTGTTGTATCGGTACCGGGGAGAAGGATATGGTGCTGTTCTTAAAGCCATAGTCTGGATGCTGCTTATCGCAGGGATCCTGATCACCTGTCCGGATCTTGTGATGGCAGGGACGGTTGGACTTTCCTGTGTCTTTATGCTGATGCTGGCACTGGAAAAGGGATGGTATCAGGTTGCGGTTACAAAGGTGATGACCGGAATAGGTATCAGTGTTGTTGGAGTTCCGGTTGGCATACTGGCATATTTTTTCTTCTTTGGTGCGGAATATCAAAAAAGCCGTATCCTGGCGATGTTTGCAGTGAATAAGTCACAAATGATGGAAGGAACAACGCTTGGGGCAGTACGGGAACTGCTGTCGAAATGTATGGCAGTTGGACGCGCCACCGGAGTAGAGGACTTTTGGACTGGGGACCGTATCAGTTCCGCGGATTATATGATACTTGGAATTGCGGGGTATTGTGGAATTCTTGTGATGGTTCTTTGTATTGCAATAATTGCCGGTTTGCTGTGCTGGTTTTAAAGAAGCGCGCTAAAGCAGAAGAACCAGCTTGGTATGATGATGGGATTTGGCTGTGTGATGGTTCTGGCAATTCAGTTTCTGTTATCACTGCTGGCGAACATTGGGGTATCCAGGTTCGGTCAGGGAGCCTGGTGTCTGTTCTTCGGATATGGGCGAAGTGGTCAGATGGTTTCAGCAGTATTGATGGGAATTTTGCTGAGTATTTACCGGCATCAGAATGTAACTCCTGAGCTTGTAGTTGAAAAAAGAGCGGTGGCGAGCTAAGATAGAAGAAAAAAGAGGAGGAACAAGATGCTGGTTTGTGATTATATTGTAGAGAGAATCGATGGAGATTATGCGATGCTGAAGCGGACCAATCTGCCAGAGGAAGAGGCAAAGATGGTAGCAAGAGCACTTCTTCCGGAAGAGATCCGGGAAGGAAGCCGCCTTCATTATGAATTACTTCAGTATACAATTGTTGAATAAAGGTATGGAAAATGTGTGTGCCCTGGGACTGGAAAGTGCCGGAGCACACTTTTTTCAAAGTGTAATTTTCTGTTTAGAAATTTTTCAGAAAATATTAAGGGAAATGGATGTGTATATTTAATAAAAAAAGAGTAAACTCTACTTCCGAGGTGAAGAATATGGATAAGATTTCGGTAGTAGTACCATGTTATAACGAAGAAGAGGCATTGCCTGTTTATTATAAAGAAATGTGCCGTGTAATGGACGAGATGAAGGATGTTGTATTTGAACTGATTTTTGTAGATGATGGTTCATCAGATGCGACGCTTGGTATCATGAAAGACCTGAATGAAAAGGATAGCAGGTGCAGATATCTTTCATTTTCCAGAAACTTTGGAAAGGAAGCTGCGATTTATGCAGGATTGAAAGCATCGGAAGGCGATTATGTTGCACTTATGGATGTAGATCTTCAGGATCCACCGACGCTATTACCTGAGATGTATGAGATCTTGCAAGAGGATGGATACGACAATGTAGCGACAAAAAGGGTCACAAGAACCGGAGAGCCACGTATCCGTTCTTTCCTGTCAGAAAGCTTTTACAAATTTGTCAATGCTATTTCAAAGACAGAGATTGTAGATGGAGCGAGAGATTACCGGCTGATGAAGCGGAAGATGGTGCAGGCAGTTCTGGAAATGAGCGAGTATAATCGTTTTTCAAAGGGAATCTTCGGCTGGGTTGGATTCCGTACAAAATGGCTGCAGTACGATAATATTGAGCGCTCTGCCGGAAAAACCAAGTGGTCCATGTGGAAGCTGTTTAAATATTCGGTGGAGGGAATTACCGGATTTTCAGTGGCACCGCTCTCACTGGCTTCGGTAGTGGGTGTACTGTTCTGCGTGCTTTCCTTTATTATGATCGCAGTGATTGTAGTAAGGACGCTGGTCTGGGGAGATCCGGTATCCGGCTGGCCGTCACTTGCCTGTATTATTTTCCTGGTCAGCGGAGTACAGCTTCTCTGTACCGGAATTGTAGGGGAGTATCTGTCAAAGACTTATCTTGAGACGAAGAAACGTCCGATTTTTATTTTAAAGGATTCCAGCGATGATAAGGAGCAGAAGCATGAAAGAACGTAGAAAAGGTCTGCTATGGGAAATGGCACTGATCCTGCTTACGGTTGCCGCCTGTCTGTACTCTACAGGTGCAGGAAATATTTTCGGGGCAAAGGTGGACTGGAGCAGTCAGCACAGTGTGTTCCCGGAATATTTCCGACAGCAGTTTTATCGTACAGGGCAGTTTTTTCCTGAGTTTGCATTAAATATTGGCGGTGGTCAGAATATTTACAATTTTTCTTATTATGGATTGTTTAGTCCGGTCGTTTTGATCGGTTATCTTCTGCCGAATGTGAAGATGTCGGATTATATGATGGTGGCAAGTATTGTCTGTCTGGCAGCAGCGGTTATAATTTTGTACCGGTGGCTGAAAAGCCGGGAATTTACAGCTGCGGTAAGCGGGATGACAGCGCTGATGTTTCTTTTCGCAGGACCTATGATCTATCAGTCGTCGCATCAGATTATGTTTGTAAATTATATGCCATTTCTTTGTCTGACATTTTTGGGAATCGACCGATATTTTGAACAGAAAAAATCCGGTCTGCTGATCGGCGGAACCTTTCTGATGATCATGACAAGCTTTTATTTCAGCATCGGTGGAATACTGGCGCTTGGTCTATATGGAATTTACCGGTATGCAAGGACAAAAGAGCGGGCAGAAGAGATGGTTACGGTAAAAGGATTTCTAGGTGACGGACTGCGGTTTGCAAGAAGGATCCTGACGGCAATCATGCTTGCAGGAGTTCTTCTTGTGCCGACTGCGATGGCTCTTCTCGGGAGAAGCGGAAGCAAGGGGAAAAAAACAGATATCTGGCAGCTTCTGACACCGCAGATCAATTTGGAAAAATTTCTGTATGGGGCATATGGACCGGGACTTAGCTGTCTGATGCTGATTATTTTGCTGACCGGACTTTTTTATAAAAAGGCTTATGAGAAGATCTTGTCGCTTGGTTGTCTGGTGGTGCTGACAGTTCCGTTTTTTTCGTATCTGCTCAATGGTGCACTTTATATCAGACCGAAGTCGCTGATCCCGTTTTTGCCGCTTCTGTGCTATCTTACGGCAAAATATCTGGAGAAGCTGAAAAATCAGAAAATAGCGAGAATCTGGATGCTTCTTCCATGTCTGGCAATTATCATATATATTTATCTGAAGAAGGATGATGTGAAAAGCGAAGTCCTTTGGAAACTACTTTTGCTGGATGCGGTCATAACACTGTTGATCTGCGTGGCACAAGCGTATAGTGCATGGATTCGGAAGTATCTGACAGTAGCCGTTCTGGGACCGGTGATCCTGAGCCTTATTGTTACCGGAAGCTATTCCTGGGAAAAGAGTGGAAATCTGGAGAGTAGGAAAGCATATGAGGAAGATACCAGCCGGTCCATCGGGAAAGCTGTGGACAAGGCAATTACATCAGATAGTGGATTCTACCGGGTCGAGCAGGTTGGAAATGAAGAGGAAAATGCGGAAAATCTGAATCGTGTGTGGAACAGTGAGCAATATATTACATCCCTGTATTCGTCTTCCTATAATGCTGATTACCAGAATTTCCGTAAAAATGATTTTCAGGTAGAGCAGCCGTACCGAAATTTTCTGATGCAGTCGGTTTCGCAGAATCCGGTATTCAGACAGCTGATGGGAGTGAAATATCTGATCTCCAGTCAGAATATACCGGGATATGAGAAAAAGTGGATGACCGGGGGAGGGGATGTGTACTGTAATGAAAATGCAGCACCGATTGCCTATGAGACGGATCAGACGATGTCGGAAGCGGAATATGACAGACTGGATTTCCCATATAATCAGCTGGTATTTACCAGATATGCTGTGACAAAGGACGGAACTGTATCGGCAGGACAGGTGAAAGAAAAACTGGCAGAAGACATAGAGAAATGTGATTTTCGGATTCCGGAAAAGAATAATGGGATTTCACTGGTTGTCCCGACTGAAAACGGATATCAGGTGAAAATGAAAAAGCAACAGGAGTTCGAAGTGGCTGTCCCGGAACAGGAAGAGAAAGATGGAGTTCTGTTTGTACAGTTTCGAATCGAAAATAAAAAACCGAAAGAGGATATCGAAATATCCCTGGAAGGAGAGCGCAATAAACTTTCGTCAATCCAGCATGTGTATTATAACAGAAATACCGTATTTACCTATGCAGTAGGTCTGGAAAAGGGGCAGAAAACGGTCCGTTTATCTCTTGGAAAAGGAGAGTATACGATTAAAGATATGAGTGCATATAACGGCGTATTAAATGAAGATACCGGCCTTTATCAGAGTGTATTCAGGGTGGATAAAGAGCAGACGAAAGGGAATCTGATCCAGGGGAGAATCAAAAGTCAGAAGGATGGAATGTTCATTACGTCCATTCCGTTTGATAAAGGGTTTGAAATGACGATAGATGGCGTAAAGGTGAAATGTGAAAAAGTGAATAAAGCGTTTCTGGGATTTCATCTGGAAGCAGGAAAACATAAAATCAGAATTTTGTATCATGCGCCTGGAGTGACAGCAGGAAAGATACTGACAGGTCTTGGCGTTTTGATTGTGATCGCAGGGGCAGTAAGAAAGAAAAAATGCGCGGAGTGAATCTTTAAGATTCTGAAATAAAAAAGGATACAGTCTTAGAGCTGCATCCTTTTTTATTTGACAGAGAATTCCGAAGAAGCTTGCTTTTGTCATCCATGTATCTGCAGGTAGTAGTTTACTCCTGGCGCTTGATTTGAAAATGAACGGCATCATCAGACCAGATCTTATCGGTATATCGGATTTCGATGGTAGACCAGTTCAGTGGGACTTCCAGAGAAAGATATCCTTCCAGGGTTTCGCCTGGAGCGATCGTTCCATCGAGCTTTGGCTGGTCGCTTGTGGTTGCAAGAGCAGTAAATGCAGCTGCACTGTAGTCAAGTTTGGTATCGTCACAATAATTTTCAAAGCTTGCCATACTGCTGATGACCAGATCATCAGATGTCTGATTGACAATTGTCATATGGACAAACATAAATTCATTGCCTTCTGTCGGGACAGACCAGTCATCTCCTTCGGATTCTACGTAGCTGTCCATCGTGATCTCAATGCCATTGTATGCGGCGGTCTCATTTTGCTTATAGATCTCTTTGGTGGCATCAGCTGTCTTCTTCGGTGTTGAAGTGCCGGAAGAATTGTCAGAAGAAGTGTGCATTTTGGAAAAAAGGAATATAACCGCAATAATGATCAGGATGAGAATCAGGATGATAAACGGCAGACTTTTTTTGTGTTTCTTTTTGGGGTTTGTTAGCTGGTCTGGTGAAGTTACATCATCAGAAGATGCATCGGACTTTGTGCCTGCAGTATCGTTTTTGGAAACTGGCGCTGGTTTGGCAGCAGGTTCATCTGTCTGACCGGAGCTGATAACTGGTTCTGGAACTGGAGCATGCTCCTGTACGGAGGATTCATTTCCGGAAAAAGGTTTGTCTGTAGAAACTTTTTCAGTCTCTTTTTTTTCAGTGGCTTTCTTCTGAGCTTCTGTTTCTTCTGCTTCCGGAACATTTTTACGCATGCTGCGCATGGCAGCAGCTGTGCTGTGGTAGATCTCCGGTCCGTTCAGGGGATCGTCGAAAAAAGCCTTCTGTCTGGCAGCCGGGCGCTTTTTTCCGGAAACAGATCCATGCTTATGAGCAGAAGATCTGGCACTTCGGGTATCTGTATCATCCGGAATCACAGCGGATGCCGGAAATCTTTTACGGCAGGTATCACAGAGATATTTGCCGGGACATTTTTTGCTGGGGCGGACTTTGTGACCGCATACAGGGCATTTCATTCTAAGTTAAGTCTCCTTTATGATTCAAGTGTTCTGTTTTTATTATAGGGGAAAATCCTGTCAAAAACAAGGAGGTATTCTTGTCGAACAGGCAGAAAAGTGATATCATACTGACTAAGTAACGTGGCAGAAAGTCGAAGCTGTCAGATACAGGAAAACAAAAGAAAGCAGGGAATGATATGACATATCAGGAAATGATGGAAAACGCAAAATTATCTATGGGGATTTACTGCAAAGCCTGTCCGGTTTGTGATGGAAGAGCATGTAAAAACCAGATACCGGGACCGGGCGCAAAAGGTGTTGGTGATACTGCGATCAGAAATTATAAAAAGTGGCAGGAGATCCGCGTGAACATGGATACGATCTGTGATGGCGGAGAGGCAGACACTTCTGTGAATTTATTTGGAAAGGAATTTAAGATGCCGTTCTTTGCAGGACCGGTTGGAGCCGTGAATCTGCACTACAGTGACAGGTATGATGATGTTTCTTATAATAATGTACTGGTATCAGCCTGTGCAGATGCCGGAATTGCCGCATTTACCGGAGATGGAGTGAATGCAAAGGTAATGGAGGCTGCAACGGAGGCAATCCGTGAAAATGATGGATGCGGGATACCTACAGTAAAGCCTTGGAATCTGGATACTGTCCGGGAGAAGATGGAACTGGTGAAGAAGTCAGGAGCATTTGCAGTAGCGATGGATATTGATGCGGCAGGACTTCCGTTTCTGAAAAATATGAATCCGCCGGCAGGAAGCAAGAATGTACAGGAGCTTTCCGAGATTGTGAAGATGGCTGGAAGACCATTTATCGTCAAAGGCGTGATGACAGCGAAAGGCGCGAGAAAAGCAAAAGAAGCAGGTGCCGATGCGATCATCGTATCTAATCACGGAGGAAGAGTGCTGGATCAGTGTCCGGCAACTGCAGAAGTGCTGGAAGAGATTGTAAAAGAAGTGAACGGTTCTATGAAGATTCTGGTTGACGGAGGAATCCGTTCCGGTACAGACATTTTCAAGGCACTTGCACTTGGTGCTGACGGTGTACTGATCTGCCGGCCGTTCGTTGTAGCGGTCTATGGCGGTGGAGAAGAAGGTGTGAAGCTTTACATTGATAAGCTGGGAGCAGAACTCAAAGATGCCATGCAGATGTGCGGTGCACATTCTGTTTCAGAAATTACAAGAGATATGGTAAGATATTATCAGGACTAGAAAAATACATGCAGGAGGATAATACAATGGGAATGAGAGTGAACGCAGAGCTGCCATTACCGGCAGACCTGAAAAACGAATATCCGTTATCGGATAAATTAAAAGCTATCAAGGCGAAGCGGGATGAGGAGATCCGTGATATTTTTACAGGGAAATCAGACAAATTCGTGGTGATCATCGGACCATGTTCGGCGGACAATGAAGATTCGGTATGTGAGTACGTGAACAGGCTTGCAAAGTTAAATGACAGAGTATCGGATAAGCTGATGATCATTCCAAGAATCTACACGAACAAGCCACGTACAACCGGAGAGGGATACAAGGGAATGCTGCATCAGCCGGATCCGGAGCAGGCACCGGATCTGCTTGCCGGAATCATTGCAATCCGTAAAATGCATATCAGAGCCATGCAGGAGACTTATCTGACAGCAGCAGATGAGATGCTTTATCCGGAGAACAGAAGTTATCTGGATGATATTCTTTCTTATGAAGCGATTGGTGCGCGTTCGGTTGAGAACCAGCAGCACCGTTTGACTGCGAGCGGAATGGATATCCCGATTGGGATGAAGAATCCGACAAGTGGAGATTTATCGGTAATGCTCAATTCTGTTGTTGCAGCACAGGGACCGCACCGCTTCATTTATCGTGGGCAAGATGTGACGACAGGTGGGAATGATCTGGCACATGTGATCCTGCGGGGCGGCGTGGATAAATATGGCACAACGATTCCAAACTACCATTATGAGGATTGCAAGAGACTTCTGGATATGTATGAGCAGAAGAATTTGAAGAATCCTGCAGCGATCATTGATGCCAATCATTCCAATTCTAACAAGCAGTATAAAGAACAGCTCAGAATTGTAAGCGAGGTACTGCACACAAGAAATTATGATTCAAAGCTGAAAAAACTGATCAAAGGTGTAATGGTAGAAAGCTACTTGGTAGAAGGAAGACAGGATATCGGCGGAAATATGGTATACGGTAAATCGATTACGGATCCGTGTATTGGATGGGAAGATACAGTGAGACTGATTGATAAGATTGCGGAAGACTGTTAATTGTAAAAATACAGTGTATCAAGGTTGAAAAACTTTGATACACTTTTTTTTTGCAGAAATGATTACAAAATTACAGTAAGATATATTTCCAGGGCAGATAGAATGTATGTTGTAAAAACATAAATTACGGGTTAGTGAGAAAACTTCTCAAAAATTCCTATAGACAAAATCCCACTAATATAGTAGACTATAGATAGTTAGAAAAAGCTAACCAAAATAAATTTAAACAAACTCATACAAGAGGAAAACAACATGAACTGGATGCAGAAAGATGTACAGACATCTGCTCAGATGGAAATTGCATGGCAGTGTGCTCCGGTATTGACCGGTGTAAAGCCATCCAATATTCTGACCTTGAAAAATGTAAGTGAAAAGGAAGTTGCGGAAAGTCTGAAAGAGATGGGAATTTCATACAGCATGCTTTGCGACAGCGGAGTCCGAAAAGTATGGCTGATCTACAGAGAAGAAGAGATTCTTGAAATCCTTGGAAAAAAAGAATACAGCGAATTTCTTGATACACTTGGTTATCGGGGATTTGAGTTTCCACAGATGCTTCAGATCATGAATCTGAGATTTGAAGGATATCAGCATGGAAGTGCAGAATTTCCACATGAACTTGGAATTTTCCTCGGATATCCACTTGCAGATGTGAAAGGGTTTATTGAGCACAACGGAAAAGATTTCCTTTATCAGGGATACTGGAAAGTGTATGAGAACGTAGAAGAACGCAAGAAAATGTTTTCTGTCTACAACGTTGTAAAAGAGGAATTTATCAGGGAAATGCAGGCAGGGAAGGATCTGTGGCATGCAGCAAGAAGCGTGAGACAGCCATTTGACATACAGCCTGCATAAAGGAATAAAACCTGGTAGATGATAGAAAGAAAAAAGAAAGGAAGAATTTAAAAATGAGTGATATTTGTGTAGCATACTGGAGCGGAACAGGAAATACAGAAGCAATGGCACAGGCAATTGGAGCAGGAATTACAGCAGCAGGGAAAAGTGCTGATGTAGTACCGATGGAAACTATTTCGCCTGCTGATTTAAAAGATCAGGCTGTTTGGGTACTTGGATGCCCTGCAATGGGAGCTGAAGAACTGGAAGACGGAACGGTAGAACCGTTTGTATCTGAACTGGAAGGATTTGCATCAGGAAAAAAGGTTGCCCTGTTTGGATCCTATGACTGGGGAGACGGCGAATGGATGCGTACATGGGCTGAAAGAATGGAACAGGCTGGCGCACAGATCGTCGGCGGAGAAGGACTTATCTGCCACGGAACACCGGGAGCAGATGCAATAGATGAGTGTGAGTCACTCGGCAGGGAGGTGGCTGGCTTATAAGAGATACGAACACCTTTTAAATAAAACAGAAAACCGAAAAAGCTAAATAATCAAATAAAATTATAATCAAATCAAAAACAAATAAAAATCAAAAATTAAAAGCTAAATAATCATCAAAAAAGAGCCGCTCCGTTTCTGCGGGGCGGCATACAAAAAAATCACAATCGTTATTAGAATGAATTAAGGAGATGGATAAGAATGAGCGTTGTAATTGTAGGAGGTCATGACAGAATGGTCTGTCAGTATAAAAAAATATGCAAACAGTTTAAATGTAAAGCTAAAGTATTTACGCATATGTCTGCCGATCTGAATAAGCAGCTTGGACAGCCTGACCTGTTTGTACTTTTTACAAATACAGTATCGCACAAGATGGTAAAAACCGCGCTTGATGAGGCAAAAAGAAGCAATGCGAAGGTGGTTCGCAGTCATACAAGCAGTGGTGCGGCTCTGACAGAAATTTTAACACAGGAAGCAGGAGCAGCAGTTTAAAGCATGAATTTATTTACCGGGATCATGATCCCTTTTATTGGAACGACGCTGGATGTGGCACTTGGATAGAATGCAGAGTGGAAAAGCGAAAAGAAATGAAATGAATGTGTCCTGGTATGAAAATTATCTGGGCACTTTTTATATGTGCCCAGCTTGGCAAATATAAAAAAGAGGTCTTTCTCACGAAAGACCTCTTACAGCGTGCGTTAGAGGATTCGAACCCCCGACCTTTTGGTCCGTAGCCAAACGCTCTATCCAGCTGAGCTAAACGCACATTTATATCGTGTGTTGAACTGTGTTGCTCAACAACAAAATTAAGTATACATCAGAAAAAACAATATGTCAAGTGTTAAAATGAAAAAAGTTCAAAAAATCTTGACCTCATTTTTGAACGGGGCGATTAAAGCCGGTTTGCTGGTTCTTATTCGAGATAAGGACAGATCTGATTCCATTTGGTAAGCAGGCGTTTCTTTGACCAGGCTGCATCTGCCGGACTTGTGGATGGCAGACAGATTGCTTTTTGCTGAGTTTGTGGAAAACAGTATTTTTTATATAAGCGGTATGCAGTGCCACCGTTGGTGAAAATCTGTCGGATGGATGCCGTCTGAAGAATCTCTGAAAGGTCATTGGGAACGACATTGTGGATACTGCTGTCACTGGAGCCTTCGATATCACAAGAGGCGATCACATCCCAGACGGCAATGTGGTGGGCAAGGAGCAGTGATTTTTTCTCTTCTATGCCGGCAGGAAGTGGTTCACCTGTAAGTGTGGCAAGAAGATCCCAGAAACGGTTTCTTGGATGCCCGTAGAAAAACTGACTTTCCCGTGATTTTACAGAAGGAAAGCTCCCAAGGATCAGAATGCGGGAGTCTGTGTTAAATACAGGATGGATTTCGTGAAGTACATGTGAAGATTGAGCCATAGGTATGCCTTCTTTCATAAATATATTCAATAAAAGGATAAGCGATACGGGAGTGAAAAGCAAGTGGGAAAAAGTACAGTTCGGGTTACTGTTCACTCCCGTGTCAATCACTACGCTGATTGACACGGAGGATGCACGTTTTATCTTGAATGGCATCTCGCCCATCGCCAAAGGCGATTTAAAATGGCGAGATGCGTTGCTGGTCACAGGTACTGTGAACAGTAACCAATCTGGCAGAATGCACAAGACAGGGAATCCTTGTGACTGTCAGAGGATTATAGAAAATAAAAAGATCAGTGACTGATTTTAGAACAAAAAGTTTGTGAATTATTGAAAAAAATTCTGCTTGTAAAGTGGCAGATGTCAGTGTATAGTGAAGTCACTCTAATTCGATTCTAATTTTATTTTATAGGAAATTGCATCCGGTATAATGAAATACTCTGAAGATACGCCGGGTGACATTCTCTGCTTTGAAACAGATCACAAGAAAAGTATATGATATCAGACACATGATTCGATGTGACATTTTCAGGACAAGTTAATATGAATGAACAGACACAGGGAGGAACAGGATGGAAGAAAGAAGAGACTATGCGGTACTCCGTTTTGTGGATCAGAATGGCTGGAGTTATATGGTAAATGACTATGCAAAAGGCTGTTCTTTGATGGAGTATATCAAACAGGGGATCCGGGTGGAAAAAGAAACAGTATTTGACTGGATCAGACAGCTTTCAAAACAGCTGGAACAGTATTATCGTTGTGGAAATGAGGATGCGGCGTATGGATATGTGAACCCATATGCAGTGATCATAACCGGAGACGGAATGCTTTGTCTTCTGGATATCAATGAACCGGAAAACGAGGAACTTTTAAAGCAGATGAAGAAGAAAAAGCTTCGTATGCTTTTTGTAAGGAAAGAAAGGGTTCTTTCGCAGAAGACAGAACGGTCGGATGATCTGTATGGTCTGGCAAAGATAATGGAATTTACAGCAGAAAAATGTCTGGATCCAAAGGCATTTACACGGAAAGAAGAGCGAGTCTGGAAAAGAATGCTTGGAAAGTGTTATAGCAGTGGGAAAAATGCCATAAAAGTATTAAAAAATATGCAAAAAGAAATTGGTTTTCTGGAAAGGGAAATGGAAAGACCGAGGGATAAGGTTTCGGCAAAAAAGATTTTGCTTGCAATTCTGGCGGTTTGTATCATGAGTGCAGCAATCATCGGAGGGACAGTGAAAAAGCCGGAAACAAAAGCGAATGCAGCGGATCAGGATCAGCCAGAGGCGGGAGTTCAGGAAGGAGTAAAGGAGAAAAAGGAGACAAAAGAGGTTGTGGAACAAAATGGGGACAGTCCTTATCTGGAAATGGGACTTATTTATTATGTAGCGTGGGAAGATTATGTGAACAGCCTGGATAGTCTCGATAAGGAAATGCAGGAGACAGAGTTTTCCGATGCATACCGGGTAGTCATAGCGAGTCTGGAAGAAGGGAGTATACAGCAGGAGGATGGATTAAGCGCAGAAGATGCAGTAAAAAAAATATTAGATGAATTGGAGAAACGTGCAGAAAAAATACAGATGAAAGTGTATTTGTACCAATACCCGCTATTGAAGGTAAGTGTTCTGGAAGAGAGTGAAAAATGGCACAGGCTGACAAAGAGAATTGGTGAGGAGATGATTAGAAGACAGGCGTGGTACCGGTGGGATACAAATGGAGAAAAGGAGTGTGAGGTCAGAAAATATCTTGCAGAAAGCTATTTTAAACTTGGTGAGAATTTAAAAGCAGCTGAACAATATGAACAGATCAGAAAATTAGAATCGAATGGAGAAGAATTAGAAGAGATTTATGAAAAGCTGCAGTTGATTTATGAAGAAGCGCAGGAATATGAGAAAGTGTGGGAGATCAGCAGAGAGGCGGTTGAAGTATTACCGGATTCAGAAAGGTTGTGGATGAACTATCTGGAGCGTTATTGTGAGAATCCGGAAATGGAAAGAGAATTATGTGCAGAAGCAGTAAAAAAGGCCATCCAGGCAGTTCCTGAGCTTGCAGAATCAGAAGCGTTTAAACAGCTTCAGGGAAAATATAAAATTGTGATCGATGGAGAAAATATCCGGGTTGGAGAATAAAACGCTGAAAGAAATTTTTGAAAAAGTCCCATAAAAGGGAGGATGCCGGGTGACTTAAAAGCCCCCGGCATGTATTATGAAAAAGTTATTCTATTATTAACTTCTGCACGTCTTATTAAATGATTTGTTTGAAATCTTTTATCTTTTATGTTCTTCATTTGATGATTCTAGTATATAAAACACTTGTGAAGAAAGAGTGTTTAACAAATGAAGGTTTTTTGAAAGATAAATGAACAAATTGTGAACAAGACTATTTGCGGAATGCGAAGTATGGAAGCCCATCTTTCATAGGTACTTCTATACTTCCCTGGATCAGTGGGCGGGCATAAGCGATGAATTCATCTCCGATGTCGGAACCGTCTTTTGTGATCCATTCTTCAGGAACAGCTTTTTCTTTATTACAGATTTTGTTCACGTCTGCAGTTCCGAATTCAAGGATGTATGGGTCATCACTCTTACGGATAAAATTGATCATCTTTCCTGTTTCCCCATCTAAAGCGGCACTTACAGCAAAACGGCCGGAAGCAGCGGCTTCGTCCAGATCTGTGGCAGATAAACAGGAGGAAGAGCATCTCTGGCAGACATTGAGCTCCACAGAGCGTACTTTGATACCAAGTTTTTCTTTTACAAGATTTTCAAGATACTTTCCGGAGCCGGTCAGCATTTTATGACCGAAAGTATCTGTGCCGACATCACTTGCAAGCTCGCAGACAAAGGTTCCGTTACCATCGTTGATTCCTTCGGAAATGCAGACAACGAGATTAGAAGTTTTAGTAAGCTTTTCTTTTACCTTTTCGATAAATGTATCCGGGGAGAAAGCAACTTCCGGAAGATAAATAAGAACCGGATTATCGTCTTTAAATTTGCGGGCAAGAACGCTTGCGGCAGTCAGCCATCCGGCATGGCGTCCCATGATCTCGACGATGGTGACAGATGGTTTATTATCATAGACAGAGGCATCAATTGCAATTTCGCGTACTGTAGAAGCAACATATTTGGCAGCACTTCCGTAGCCCGGGGTATGATCGGTCAGAACCAGATCGTTGTCGATGGTTTTCGGAACTCCGATGATGCGGATATCACTTCCGACAGTTGCTGCGTAGCGGGATAATTTACTTACGGTATCCATAGAATCATTTCCGCCAATATAGAAAAAATAGCTGATTTCTTTTTCGGTAAATTTCTGGAAAAGTTCAGGATAAACCGGATCGGAAAGATTTTCCGGTAATTTATAACGGCAGGAACCAAGATATGAACCCGGTGTGGTGCGGATACGTTCCAGTTCGCCATTTTCTTTTAAAGGTGCCATGTCTATTGTGTGATCGGCAAGAAAACCTTCGATACCGTTGACCATACCGATGACATTATCAATCTCCGGATTTGCCAGACCTTCTGAGACAACACCATAGAGACTTCCGTTGATTACAGCAGTAGGACCACCTGATTGTCCGACCAGTAAATTGTGATTCATAGTTGAAATCCTCCTCTTTATTCATAGTAATCATATAGCTTTAACTATAGCCGAAAAATGTGAAATTTACAATATCAGTTGGAAAACAAAAAAAATTAGGCTATACTAGGAACGTGAGCTTTAAATTGAGAAGGAGAATACACATGAAATATATATCGTTTGCGATTCCGTGTTATAACTCGGCAGCTTATATGGACCGGGCAGTGGAATCTATTTTAAAAGGTGGAGAAGATGTAGAGATCATCATAGTTAATGACGGATCAAAGGATGATACTTCAAAGATTGCACATGAGTATGAAGAAAAGTATCCGACGATCGTCCGTGCAGTTGATAAGGAAAATGGTGGACACGGAGATGCGGTCAATGCAGGTCTTGACCACGCAGAGGGAAAATATTTTAAAGTTGTGGACAGTGATGACTGGGTAGATGAAGAAGCACTGTACAAGATCCTGGATGTTCTGAAAAAGTTTGAAGAGGAAGAAAAGCAGGTGGATATGCTGCTTGCCAATTATGTATACGAAAAAGAAGGAATGGAGCACAAGAAAGTGATTGAGTACAAGAATGTGCTTCCACAGGAAGAGATTTTTGGCTGGAATGATGTGAAACATTTCCATCTGGGACAGTATATTCTGATGCATTCTGTTATTTACCGGACAGATTTCCTGAAATTATGTCAGCTCAGGCTGCCGAAGCATACGTTCTATGTGGACAATATTTATGTTTACTATCCACTTCCGCATGTGCGTAAGATGTATTACATGGATGTGGATTTTTATCGTTATTACATTGGAAGAGAAGATCAGTCTGTCAATGAAAAGGTGATGATCAGTCGTGTGGATCAGCAGATCTTTGTCACAAAGTGCATGATTGATATGTATGATATGCGCAAGATTTCTAATAAAAAACTGCGGACCTATATGACTAATTATCTTGCAATTATGATGACGGTATCTTCGATTCTTCTGATTCGTTCCAAAAATGCAGAGAATCTGGAAAAGAAACGGGAGCTGTGGCAGTATCTGAAGAAGAATCACTACAGAACTTATTGGAAGATCCGTTACGGAATCCTTGGACAGACCATGAATCTTCCAGGCAGATCAGGAAGAAAGATTTCGTCTCTGGCGTACATTGTGGCGAGAAGAATTGTCGGATTTAATTAAAATTTCTTCTTGACATTTCCGAAGAGAAGACTATAATAACTGTTAAAGTAAATATGGTTCACCAAAATTCGTTGATGAGAACAAAGTCGTATCCGTCATTATTTTCAGAGAGCCTGTGGATGGTGTGAACAGGTAATAACCGGATAAGGATATCCTCTCTAAGAAGCGGGTCCAAAGCAGAAAAAGTATCTGCAAGTAGACTTTGCCGGGATCCACCGTTATATGGATAGCATATGTTGGTATGTGAAGTGCCGCAGATTATTATCTGTGGAATTAGGGTGGTAACGCGGATTTTATTCGTCCCTTTTCAGATTGATTCTGGAAAGGGACTTTTTTGTTGCTGTGTATACAAAAAAATCCTGTGAATTTTGTTATCGGAAGATTAGAAGAACAGTTTTGCGTGGACGAAAAGAAAAAGGAGGAAACTGTAATGAAAGCATTACAAAAAGCAAGCAAATTTTTATCAGACTATACATCATTGGTGGTAATCGCTATTGCAGTAGTCACATTCTTTGTACCGGCAATGATGGGATGGGTAAATAACCCATTGTTCGTTGATCCGGTATCCAACAAGTTCACCTGTCAGTCGATCATCATCGGAATCATCATGTTCAGCATGGGACTGACACTGACAACCGAAGATTTTAAGATTCTGGCACAGAGACCTTTTGATATCTGTATCGGCGCAATCGCGCAGTATCTGATCATGCCATTTCTTGCATTTGCACTGACGAAAGTACTTCAGCTTCCGGATGGAATTGCACTTGGTCTGATCCTTGTAGGCTGTTGTCCGGGTGGTGTATCCTCCAATATCATGTCTTATCTGTGTGGCGGAGATGTGGCATTTTCCGTAGGAATGACTACGGTATCCACAATCATTTCACCGGTTATGACACCGCTTATGGTTTCACTTCTTGCAAGCGGAACGCATATTACGATCAAAGGACTTCCGATGTTTGTATCTATTGTTGAGACCGTTATTGTTCCGGTAGCTTTTGGATTTTTACTGAATTATCTGTTTGGAAAGAAAAAAACATTTACAGAGCTTCAGAAAGTGATGCCTGGAGTTGCAGTACTTGGACTTGCATGTGTAGTTGGCGGAGTGGTTTCTTCGCAGGGAGACAAATTCTTTGAATCAGGAGTTGTAATTTTTGTGGCAGTATTTCTTCATAATGGACTTGGATATCTGCTGGGATACGGCGCAGGAAGACTGACTGGTATGAATACTGCAAAGAAGAGAACAATCTCCATCGAAGTTGGAATGCAGAACGCCGGACTTGCTACCAACCTTGCAACCACAACGGCACAGTTTGCGGTGGCACCGGAATCCGCAATTATCTGTGCTGTATCCTGTACATGGCATTCTATTTCAGGAACACTTCTCGCAGGATTATTTGCAGCATATGATAAGAGAAAAGCAGGAAAGCCTGCAAATAAAAAGCAGGCTGCAGAAAATGTAGCATAAAATACAGAAATAATTTCGGAATGGTCATCATAAAATATCAGGAATAACTTACAGGGCGTAAGAAGATATGGAAGATCAGAAACTGGAAAATCTTTTAAATCTGGCACTTGGAGCGACGGAAGAAGAAAGAGAAAAATCATTGAACCTGGATGTCGGGTATCATCCGATTGACAGGGAATGGGAATTGATTATTAAATATTCGGGCAATCTGGATCAGGTAAGAGCCTTGGCAATCCAGGTGGTTGAACTTCAGAATGAGTACGCGATCATTCGGATCAGCCAGTCCAGAATTGATTTACTTTCAGATATTCCTGAGGTAGAATATATAGAGAAACCGAAACGTTTATTTTTTCAAATAGCAAATGGGAAGCGGGTATCCTGTATCAATGAGGTGCAGGATACCCGCTTTCTTGATCTGCGTGGACAGGGTGTACTTGTGGCGATAATTGATTCGGGGATTGATTATGCGAATGAAGATTTTCGGAATGCAGATGGAACGACGAGAATACGGGTGATGTGGGATCAGTCATTAAGATCGAATGCGGATGAAGAGAAGAATCCACCAAAAGGTTATCGGATGGGAGTGGAATTTACCGAGGAGCAGATTAACAGGGCACTTGAGGCTGACTCGTCAGAGGAAAGGAGAAGAATGGTACCAAGTCAGGATATATCCGGTCATGGGACTGCAGTTGCAGGGATTGCTGCCGGAAATGGGCGAGGAAGCGGAAATCTGTATGCCGGTGTGGCACCGGAGAGTGAGCTGATTGTGGTAAAAATGGGGTCGCCTATGCCAGACGGATTTCCACGGACGACAGAACTGATGCAGGCGATGGATTATGTGGTGAGGAAAGCACTGGAATTTCGGATGCCGGTGGCGATCAATCTGAGTTTTGGAAATACATATGGTTCTCATGACGGCAGGAGTCTGGTAGAACGGTATATTGATGATCTGTCGAATTTCTGGAAGAGTGTGATCTGTGTGGGGACCGGAAATGAAGCAGCAAGTGCCGGGCATACTTCCGGAGTGCTGCAGAAAAGAAAAGAAGAAAGAATACAGCTCGCAGTACAGGCAGATGAACCAACATTGAATATTCAGATCTGGAAAGCGTATACGGACGAAGTGGAAATTTCATTTGTATCTCCTGCGGGGACGCGGATCGGTCCAATACAATCTGTTCTCGGTTCGCAGAGATTCCGGATCGGAGAAACGGAGATTTTATTATATTATGGAAAACCGAGCCCGTATAATGTCGCGCAGGAGATTTATATTGATATGATTCCGGTAACAGATTATATTACGTCGGGAGTCTGGCAGATCGTTTTGAATCCGACAAGGGTTGTGGAAGGGCAATATGATCTGTGGCTGCCAAGTGAGAATGTATTGAACCGGGGGACAGGATTTTTGTATCCGGATGAAGAAGTGACCTTAACGATTCCTTCGACTGCAGATAAAGTGATATCGGTGGGGGCGTATGATGCGCTTACTTTTTCCTATGCATCTTTTTCAGGAAGAGGATATACCTGGCAGGATGAAAGGACGAAACCGGATCTTGTGGCACCGGGAGTGAACGTAAGGACGACAGCAGTTGGCGGAGGGGTGACAGTGGTGAGTGGAACTTCTTTCGCAACGCCGTTTGTGACAGGAGCATCGGCACTTTTGATGGAATGGGGGATCGTAAGAGGAAATGATCCGTTTTTGTATGGGGAGAAGGTGAAGGCGTATCTCCGGCGCGGGGCGAGAGAGTTGCCGGGATTTGGAAAGTATCCGAACCGTGAGGTGGGATATGGACGACTCTGTTTGGAGAGAAGCCTGCCAGATTAAAATGTTATATTTATAATAACACCTCGAAAAACAATCTGAAAACATAGCTTTATTCAGTTGTTAACCTTAAATTTGTTCAGTTAATAGGTAAAAAGAAAAATTATGCAACATGCACAACTCAAAACTGTATATGCACAAAAATAGGGCGATTTGTAAAAAAATGCTTTACGCTGATAGAGTGATAGAGTATAGTGAGTTTAAACAAATTAATATTTTGAAGAAAGAAGGCAAAATGGATGGTCAGTTAAAAGTAGCAGCTGTTCAAGTTACAGTCGAACAAAATAATATTAAGAAAAATATGGAAAACGTTGAGAAAATGGCAATGAGTCAACAAAATCGATGGAGTTGACCAGAGATTCGAAAAAACCAAAAATAAATTAACAAGTAAGGAGACAATGTATGTCAGAACAGGAAAAGAACACTGAGCAAGGTGTTCATAAGCGCCGCACAAGGTACAAGGGGAAATATCCACGAAAATTTGAAGAAAAATACAAAGAATTACAGCCGGAGAAATATCAGGACATGATTGCCCATGTCATTCAGAAAGGAAATACACCTGCCGGAATGCACATTTCGATCATGGTGCAGGAAATTCTTGACTTCTTGAAGATCCAGCCGGGAGAGGTGGGATTTGATGCAACGCTTGGCTATGGCGGACATACAAAAGCGATGCTGAAATGTCTGGAAGGAAAGGGGCACATTTATGCGACAGATGTAGATCCGGAAGAATCTGCAAAGACAAAAAAACGTCTGGAAGAACAGGGATTTGGGGAGGATATTTTGACAATCCGTCTTCAGAACTTTTGTACTATCGATGAGATTGCAAAAGAAGTTGGGGGATTTGATTTTATTTTGGCTGATCTGGGTGTGTCTTCCATGCAGATTGACAACCCGAAGAGAGGATTTTCTTTCAAAGTGGACGGACCTCTGGATCTGCGACTGAATCAGGAAAAAGGGATCAGTGCAGCCGAGAGACTGGATACAATTTCAAGAGAAGAACTTGCCGGGATGTTATATGAAAATTCGGATGAGCCGTACTGTGAAGAACTGGCAAAGGCAATCACCGAAGAAATCCGGAAAGGACACCGGATTGATACTACGACAAAGCTACGTCAGGTGATCGAACAGACCTTGTCTTTCCTTCCGGAAAATAAGGAGAAAAAAGATATCATCAGGAAGACCTGTCAGCGGACTTTCCAGGCACTTCGAATTGACGTGAATCATGAATTTGAAGTACTCTATGAATTTATGGAAAAACTGCCGGGCACTTTGAAACCGGGGGGAAGAGTAGCAATTCTGACATTCCATTCAGGAGAAGACAAACTGGTGAAGAAAGCTTTAAAAGCAGGATATCGCGAGGGAGTTTATTCCGAATATGCCAAAGATGTAGTCCGACCTTCGGCAGAAGAGTGTGCACAGAATGGGCGTGCAAGATCTACGAAGATGCGCTGGGCTGTGAAGGCGGAGTAAAAGTAAGTGTAGGCTGATTAGAATATTGACAAAACAAAAATCAAGGATCATAATGCGGTGCAGGAAGAAAAGTTTTTGAATGTGTTAAAATCCAGAATGGTAGATGGGATCATTTATGTCAGTTCGGATTATGCGACCAGTAACAAGCTACTTGCAGATTTATCAATCCCAGTTGTATTTATTGATCGTAAGATTGAAAAGAGTGGTAATATGGGAAGTGTGCAGATTAATAATTATCAGGCTATGAAGGAAGTCGCTGAGTATATCAGTAAAAAAGGATGCAATGGATCGGATTGAAAATATTCTTGGATTTAAGAGATTTGAGCGTCACGTTGGATAAAAAAAGAAGAGTAGAAAGATGCTGCAAAGTTATCAAAACAGATAACAGAGCGGCATCTTTTGTTATTTGAAAAATGATTAAAATATATAACAGAAAATTATAAGCCGATTTGTACTTTAGTCTACAAATTCAGATGCCGGCGTGATATACTGTATGGAAAAGTTATGAAATATCTGGTATCAAAACGGAAGCAAGGAGGAAAGAAAAAGTATGAACAATTTTTTGCCACAGAAGAGGGGAATGCAGGTTGTCTGGATCATAGTGGGCTGTCTGATCTACGCAGTTGGTCTGAATGTATTTATTATCCCTATGAATTTATACAGTGGGGGAGCAGTCGGTCTTGCACAGCTGTTAAGTTATGGAGCAGGACAGATCGGGATTAAGGAAATTGCAGGTCTGAACCTGTATGGTATCATTTATTTACTGCTCAACATTCCGATTTTATTTATTGCATGGTTTAAAATCGGAAAGACATTTTTTATAAATACAATCCTTGGAACGGTAGGAATCAGTTTATTTACTTCAATCGTACCAACTCCGGCAACAGCAGTGATCGCTGATCCGGTCATTGGAATCATCATCGGTGGTGTTGTAACCGGAGCCGGAATCGGAATCATGCTGACGGCAAAAGGAAGCGGTGGTGGAATCGAGGTTATCGGTATCTGGATGGCGAAAAAATATGCGGGAATGTCCGTTGGAAAACTGGGAACCATCTTCAATCTGATACTGTATGCCATTTATCTTTTAGTTTTTGATATCTCAACGGTGATTTATTCGGTCGTCTACCTGTTCTTCTACACGGTAACTCTGGACAGGATGCATTTTCAGAACATCAATGTGAGAATGCTGATTTTCACGAAGAAGAAGGGAATCGCAGAGGCAATCATGAAAGAAACCGGACGTGGTGTTACGCAGTGGAATGGTGAAGGTGCATTTACGAGTGAACACAATTATGTTCTGGTGACGATCGTGAATAAATTTGAAGTAGAAGATATCCTGAACATGGTGTATTTACTGGATCCGGAAGCATTTACTACGGTAGATGAAGGGGTTAAGGTGTACGGAAACTTCCAGAAGAGAGTTTAGGAGAGTCAGGAATAAATGTATAAAATACTGATTGTTGAAGACGATAACGCGATCGCAGAGCGGCTGGCATCGCATTTGAAAAAGTGGAATTATAAGACAGTATGTGTACGTGATTTCAAAAATGTAATGGAAGAATTTAAAAAGACAGATCCACAGCTTGTAATCCTGGATATTGGGCTTCCGTTTTACAATGGATTCTACTGGTGCCAGGAGATCCGAAAGCTGTCCAATGTGCCGATCCTCTTTCTGTCATCGATGAATGACAACATGAATATCGTGATGGCAATGAACATGGGCGGAGATGAGTTTATCGAGAAGCCGTTTGATCTGAACGTAGTGACAGCAAAGGTGCAGGCGGTGCTTAGAAGAGCATATGCACTTCAGGGAACGGCAAATATCATTGAGCATGGAGAAATGCTGCTGAATCTGGGAGATGCATCACTTACAATAGCCGGGCAGAAGATTGAACTCACCAAGAATGAGTTCAAGATCTGTCAGATGTTTTTTGAGAGCGCAGGAAAATTTGTGACCAGAGATGCGATCATGACCAGACTCTGGGAAAGTGACGAATTCATCGATGATAATACGCTTACAGTAAATGTGGCGAGACTTCGGAAAAAGCTGGAGGAAGCCGGAATGCATGATGTGATCCGGACAAAGAAAGGAATCGGGTACATGCTGGTATGACAGAGATTTTAAGGGCATTTTGGAAAGAAAAAAGACCGGAGAGAATAGCGGTTCTTGTTTCGGGCATTCTCTTTGCAGTCATCTTCTGGATCTATGAAATTCCGGTGGAGATTGCAGGATATGCGTTCCTTCTGGTGATTTTATGGAATGTGATCTGGTTTACACTTGTTTTCATACGATATGAAAAAAGACAAAGAATACTGGAAGAAAATCAGGGAAAAATCCGGACAGAGGCAGGAGGATTTCCGGAGGCAGAAAGCCGGGAAAGCGAAATGTACCAGGAATTGATCCGGCAGCTTTACGAAGAGAAAAAAGAGCTGGAATCCTCTGTGCAGATTGAAAAACAGGAGCTGTCTGATTATTACAGCATGTGGGTTCATCAGATCAAGACTCCAATTGCAGCACTCGGTGTCCTGATCCAGAGCGGGGAAGAACTGGAAGAAGTACAGGAAAGCCCGAAAGCACAGGAACTTACCCGAAGCATGAAAATGGAGGTGTTCCGGATTGAACAATATGTGGATATGGTACTCACCTATCTCAGAATGGGTTCCGCAACCTCCGATTACGCCTTCCGGATCTGCAGCCTGGAAGAAATCGTCCGCCAGGCAGTCCGCAAATATTCCCAGATGTTCATCATGACCAGAACAAGACTTCACCTTGAAATCCAGGATCAGAAGATCCTGACCGATGAAAAGTGGCTGACCTTCGTCATCGAACAAATTCTCTCCAATGCAGTTAAATACGCAAGAGGCGGAGAAATATCAATCTACACAGAAGACAAAACTCTGGTAATTGCTGACGATGGAATCGGAATCGCCGAAGAGGACCTCCCAAGAATCTTCGAAAAAGGCTTTACCGGTTACAATGGAAGAGCAAATAAAAAGTCCACTGGAATAGGATTATATCTCTGTAAGACAATCATAGATCGTCTCCATCATACTATCTGGATTGAATCAAAACCAGAAAAAGGAACAAAAGTATACTTAAATTTTGACCGTGAACATCGGCGGATAGAGTAAAAAATTCAATCGGTGAAAGATTTAGAAAACCTTCAACAACGGAATCAAACTATAATTTACTTTTTGGCAGGGATCGACCAATCGAAAATGCTCATCCATTTGAACTACACAGTCGCCAGAAAAAATAAATATGGAAAATTCCATGTTTGTGCAATGGAGATGAAACACAGGAATCATGGAGGTCATTGCCGAACATGATTCCCGTCCTAAGTGGTTCATCGGAATGGTTTGCACAAAGGGATTTGGAATATTTATTTTTTCTGGCGGCGTCTCTTTCACCAAAATAAGTCTTTTCCAACCCGATCCTTACAAAAATGTAAGAAACCCCACACAAATTGTCATTTACTTCGATGGAAGGAAATCCCTTACTTTTTTATAATGACTTTATCAAATAAAAAAGAAGGGCAGGTCATAAAAACTATGGCATTACTTGACGTAAAGAACGTAAAAAAGATATACACAACCCGTTTCGGAGGAAATCAGGTAGAAGCGCTGCATAACGTCAGCTTTTCCGTAGAAGCAGGCGAATATGTAGCAATTATGGGAGAAAGCGGAAGCGGCAAAACTACACTTCTGAATATCCTGGCGGCACTTGATAAGCCGACCGGTGGAAAGGTTTACTTAAAAGGGAATGATCTCGGCAAGATCCGGGAAAAAGAGATGGCAGCATTCCGGCGGCAGAATCTTGGATTCGTCTTTCAGGATTTCAACCTTTTGGATACACTGACCCTGAAGGATAATATTTTCCTTCCGCTGGTCCTGTCTGGAAAGAAATACACGGAAATGGAGAGCCGGATCGCGCCGATCGCAGAGCAGCTGGGGATCAGTAAGCTTCTGAACAAATATCCATATGAAGTATCCGGTGGGCAGAAGCAGAGAGCAGCCGTTGCACGTGCTCTAATCACACAACCGCAGCTGATCCTTGCCGATGAACCGACCGGTGCGCTGGATTCCAGATCGACGGATGAACTTCTGGGACTCTTTAATGCGATCAACGATAACGGGCAGACGATTGTCATGGTAACGCACAGTGTCAAAGCAGCGAGCACGGCAAAGAGAGTCCTCTTCATCAAGGATGGGGAAGTTTTCCATCAGCTTTACAGTGGCAATCTGACCAGTGACGAGATGTACCAGAAGATCACCGATACCTTGACGGTTCTCACAACAGGAGGTGAGCACCGTGAATAGATCGATTTACACAAAACTTGCCATTTCCAATCTGAAAAATAACCGGAAGTCATATATTCCCTATGTATTGACGGCCATTTTAACGGTGATGATGTATTTATATGATGGCAAATCTGGCGGCAAATTCGCCAATGAACCAGGAAGCATTACAGATCATTTTAAGTCTGAGTGTTCATGTAATTGAAATATTTGCACTGATCTTTCTATTTTACACCAACAGTTTTTTGATCAAAAGAAGGAAAAGAGAAATCGGAGTGTATCACATTCTCGGAATGGGGAAACCGCAGCTTGCGAAAATGCTGGTGATTGAGACGGTTGTAACCGGTGCGGTCAGTATTCTGGGTGGAATCTTTTGCGGAACTGCGCTTGCAAAGTTGATGTATGCACTTCTGAAAAGAATGATTCATTATGACGATAAACTGGCATTTCGGATGTCATGGGAGATTGCCGGAAATACCGTTCTCTTTTTCACGCTGATCTTTGCATTGACTCTGATCTATAATCTTTTGCAGATCCGGCTTGCCAATCCGATCGAGCTTCTGCATGCGGGGAGTCAGGGCGAGCGGGAGCCGAAAACCAAATGGCTTCTGACTGTGGCTGGCATCATTTTCCTTGGGATCGGTTATTACATTGCGATTACGACAAAAGAACCACTTAAGGCGCTTCAACTTTTCTTTGTCGCAGTAATCTGTGTCATTATCGGAACCTATGCACTTTTTACAGCAGGGAGTATAGCCTTTTTAAAGCTGCTTCGGAAAAACAAAAATTTCTATTATAAAACAAAGCATTTTATATCCGTATCCGGCATGCTTTACCGGATGAAGCAGAATGCAGTCGGGCTGTCAAATATCTGTGTGCTCAGTACTATGGTTCTGGTGATCATTTCGTCTACCGTATCTTTGTACATTGGAAAGGAGGATGTCTTAAGAACAAGGTATCCGCAGGAAGTGTATATCACAAATTCGGTATCTGATGATGTGGAAAATCAGAAGCTGCATGACATGGTGGAAAAGATCTGCCGGGATAATCAGGTAGAGATCACAGATGAGAAGAGCTGGCATCTGGCAGAGCTTGTTAAGATAAAAAACGGAGAAGAATATACTTCTGCTATGATAAAGGATAATTCGTCATCTGATTTAGTGTTTTTTGATGTGATTAGGTTGGCAGATTATAATCAGCTGACCGGCGAAAGGATGGAGCTTGGGGATAAGGAAGCTATTCTTTTTACAAATGGGGAAAATTACGGAAAGGATACGATCAGGATTGATGAGGAAACATGGATGGTCAAGAAGGAACTGGATACTGCACCTTTTGGAAAGAAGAGTGATTCTAATACAGAAAATGTATATTATATGATTGTCAGCGATGAAAAAGAGTTTATGGAAGACTATCTGAAAAAATACCAGCTCGAGACAGAGGACAAACCGGTAAAATGGATAGAGTCATTCAATTTAAGGGGCAGAGAAGAGCAGAAGCTGAAAGCTGTCAAAGAGTTGAAAGCACAGGCAGAAAGTGAATTTGAAAATACTGGTGTACAGGGAAGATATCTTGAAAAAGAGACTTTCTTTGGCCTGTATGGCGGAGTGTTTTTTATTGGGATGTATCTTGGAAGCCTGTTCCTGATGGCAACGGTGCTGATCATTTATTACAAACAGATTTCCGAAGGCTTTGATGACAGAGAACGCTATCAGATCATGCAGAAGGTAGGGATGAGCAAACGCGAGGTCAAAAGTTCAATACGCAGCCAGATTCTGACGGTATTCTTCCTGCCGCTTGTGATGGCAATCATCCATATTGCAGTTGCATTTCCGGTGATCACAAAGCTTTTAGCCATATTTTATCTGAAAAATACAAAGCTGTTCTTCGGATGCACTGCCGGCACAGTGGGAATCTTTGCAGTCTTTTATGTGATCATATTTGTGATAACAGCAAAAGAATATTATAAAATCGTTGAATAGAAGAAAAAGACAAAAAGGTGACGAAAGTCATCTTTTTGTTGTATACAGAGGTATTTCTTGCTAAGAACGACCGTTCTGTAGTAGAATACAGATAGACTAATTGAAAAGGATTGCGAGAGTGCAAAGCACGTAGCAATCTGGTATCAAAGGGGTTAAAATACCTTTTGATCTCAACATCATTGAAAAGATAAAATTACAGAAAGCAAGGGATGTATAAATGATAGAAAAAGGGCTGGTATATGGAAGATTTCAGATTCTGCATCTCAAACATGTGGAATATATTCTGGCAGCAAAGATGCGCTGCAAAAGGCTTTATATAGGAATCACCATGTCGGATGATCTGCACGTATCAGGGGGTGAGGAAGACAATTACCGGGTAAGACGGAGCGCTAATCCTCTGACTTATATTGAGCGTTATGAGATGCTTCGTGATACGTTGCTCAGTTTCGGAGTGCCGAGAGAAGAGTTTGAGATCATCCCATTTCCGATTGACAGAGTGGAATATCTGGGACAGTATCTGCCGGAGGGTGCGGTCTGCTTTATGAGTATCTGTGATGAATGGACTGCGAACAATGAGAAGCGTTTTGAGAAGCTTGGAATTCCGGTGGAAGTTCTCTGGAGAAGGACCAAAGAGGAAAAAGGGGTATCAGGCTCCCAGATCCGTCAGAGGATCCTGGCAGATGAAAAGTGGGATGATCTGGTGCCAAAGACCGTTTTTGATTATGTTCTTTCGCACGGAATTGACGACAGGATCAAGTTTTCAAAATAAAGGAGAAGCTGAAAATGCAGGATTGGGAAAGATTTGGAGAAGAGATCAGACGAACCGTGCAGGATGCTGTAGACTCGCAGGATTACCGGAAGCTGAACCAGACGATCACAGATACGATCAACCGGGCAGTGAACGGTGCGGTAAATGGCGCGGAACAGGGCATGCGTTCTTTTGGAAATGCGTTTGATCAGGCAACGAGAAATATGGGAAGAGGTCCGGGAGGACCGCGTGGAAGATATGGACAGATGGGCGGGGCTGACAGATGGGGAAGAACGCCTGGAGGAGGTGTACCTCCGTTTGAAACTTACAGGTGGAGCGGAACGGATGGAAATGGAAGAGCATGGAATCCGGATATGCAGGACTATAAGGCGGAATCACAGGGCAGCAGCCGGTATGGATACAGCAATGCACAGCAGTCACCTGTCTTGTATGGATCGACGACGGGAACAAAGGCAGGCGGAATTGTCATGATCGCAGCAGGCGGAAGCATAGCACTTATATTTCTGATTCTGTTCCTTGCATCTTGTATTGCTTCTTTGCCGGAAAGTCCGGGGGCTTTATGGATCATGCGAGCGGTATTTGGACTGTTTACGGCAGCAAGTGGCATGATCACAGGATGGGGCATTAAGCTTCTGAAACAGGTTGGAAGATTCAAGAACTACAGCCGCAGGATTGCAGGCAGAGAGTATTGCAATATTTCGGAGATCGGAAGCAATTCCGGAAAATCCATAAAATTTGTGACAAAGGATCTGGAAAGAATGATTTCTAAAGGCTGGTTCCGTCAGGGGCACATGGATGGTGAGAAGAAATGCCTGATCTTGTCAAACCGTGCTTATGAAGAATATTTACAGATCGAAAACCGCAGACAGCAGTCGAAAGCGGAAGAGCCGGTAAAGAAAGAAGAGAAGACACAGGAAAATACAAAAGAAAAAGAAGCAAAGAATGAAAAGCTGGCACCGGAGGTGCAGAAGATTATTGACCAGGGGGATGCTTTTATCAGAAAGATCCACGAGTGTAATGAAGCCATTCCGGGAGAAGAGATTTCCGCAAAGATCAGTCGGATGGAGATGCTGGTAGATCGGATCTTCGACCGGGTGGAAGAAAATCCACAGTCAGTTTCGGATATTCGTAAGCTGATGGAATATTATCTTCCGACGACGATCAAGCTTCTGGAAGCATATGAACAGCTTGACAGACAGCCGGTTGATGGAGAAAATATCCAGACTGCAAAACGTGAGATTGAGGCAACGCTCGATACTTTAAATACGGCGTTTGAGAAGCTTTTGGATGACCTGTTTCAGGATACCATGTGGGATGTCTCATCGGATATTTCCGTATTGAATACCATGCTTGCACAGGAAGGTCTGAAAGAGGACGGAATGAAAAAATAAAGTCGCAGGAGGAAGAAGAGTATGAACGATTTTGAAGAATTTAATGTGACACCGGAGCTGACGCTGGATCCGTTCCAGGAAGAAAAAAAAGAGACTCCGCAGATTTATCAGGAAACAGAACCGGAAACACCGGAGATCGTCCTGACACCGGAAGAAAAGAATATGGTCAGTGCATTTGCGGAAAAAATTGATCTCGCCAATTCGAACATGATTCTTCAGTACGGAGCCGGAACCCAGAAGAAGATCGCAGATTTTTCAGAAAAAGCACTGGAAAATGTAAAAACAAAAGATCTTGGAGAGGTTGGCACACTGTTAAGTGATGTGGTGACAGAACTGAAAGGATTTGATGAGGAAGAGGAAAAAGGATTCCTCGGAATTTTCAAAAAAGGCGGAAACAAGATCCAGGCAATGAAAGCCAAATATGCAAAAGCAGAAACCAATGTAAACAATATTGTCAAAGCACTGGAATCTCACGAAGTGCAGCTTATGAAAGACATTGCGCTTCTGGACAAGATGTATGAAGTGAACCTGACATATTATAAAGAATTGGCCATGTATGTGCTTGCCGGAAAGCAGAAGCTTGCCGAGACAAGAAACGGCGAGCTACAGGAACTGAAGAATAAAGCGATGGCAAGTGGACTTGCCGAGGATGCACAGGCAGCAAAAGATCTGGATTCCAGATGTGAACGTTTTGAGAAAAAGCTGCATGATCTGGAACTGACCAAGACAATCGCCATGCAGACTGCACCACAGATCCGTCTGGTACAGGGAAACGACACAATGATGGCAGAAAAAATCCAGTCTACACTCGTCAATACGATCCCACTCTGGAAAAGCCAGATGGTACTCGCCCTTGGTGTAGAACATTCCGCACAGGCAGCCGCAGCCCAGAGAGAGGTCAACGATATGACCAATGAACTCCTGCGCAAGAACGCAGAAAAGCTGAAGATTGCTACTGTAGAGACTGCCAAAGAATCCGAGCGTGGAATCGTAGATATTGAAACCTTAAAAGCAACCAATGAATCGCTGATCGCAACCTTCGATGAAGTCATGCAGATCCAACAGGAAGGCCGCCAGAAACGTCAGCAGGCAGAGGTGGAAATGCAGCGCATCGAAGCTGAACTGAAAGCGAAGCTGTTACAGGTTCAGGGGTAAGCGTTTGGTGGATGACATACAGGCCGGAACAAGTAGATTCTGTTTTTTTATGAGGAGAAAGCGGCGAAGAGTCCGTAGGTAAAAAGGCAGCCGGTAATTTTGGATACCGGACTGATTCGCTGAATAATCTTGATGATTATTCGGCTCAGCAGTCTTCTGGATTTCGTGTATGAAACACGAAACCAGATCCAAATTACCGGCTGCCTTTTTACAACGGACTCTAATCGCCGCTTTCTAACATAAAAAAACAGAATCTACTTGTCCCTGCCTTGCTGTATTCCACGGGGGGACGCCTGGAGGCTGCCCCCGGTATGGGGTGGGGCGAGTGAAGGGGATGACAGGCGGTAGGAATAATAGGATACTTGGTGAGGAGCTTCTTAAAACTAAAAGTTTGCCAGCGCACAGACATAAAGAGCTCCGTTTTCTGTGATTAGAAACGGTGCTAGAGTCCGTTAGAAAAAATGCACCAGTAATTCGGATCTGGTTTCGTGCTACAAGCACGAAATCCAGAGGGCTGCTGAGTGGAATAATCATCAGGATTATTCCGCGAATCAGCCCGGTATCCAAATTACTGGTGCATTTTTTCTCTACGGACTCTTCACCATTTCTACCCACAGAAAACGGAGTCCTTTATGTCGTCCCTTTTGTACATTTATTCAATAACAGTTCCGGTTTTACCCTTCAGAGCATCTTTCAGAGTATCAAAAGAAGTAATCAGAGCACTTCTTCCCTCTTTCTTTTCTATGAATCCTACGGATGCCTGGAATTTTGGAAGCATATTGTAGATTCCGAAGTGTCCTTCATCCATGTACTGCTTAGCCTGTTCTACGGAGATAGTATCGAGTTCTTCTTCATCTTCTTTTCCGTGGTTTAAGCATACCTTTTCTACACTGGTCAGGATGATGAGTTCATCAGCATCAATCTGTTCAGCAAGCTTGCCGGCAGTAAGGTCTTTTTCGATGACTCCGCTGGCACCTTTGAGGTGATTGTTCTGCTGGAGTACCGGGATTCCGCCACCACCGCAGGCGATTACAATATGTCCTGCATCGGTAAGGGTGCGGATGGCATCAACTTCTACGATATCAACTGGGTTTGGAGAAGCAACGACACGGCGGAAGCCCTGACCAGGAACTTCTACTACATAATTGCCCTTTTTACGTTCAGCGGCAGCGTCTTCTGCGTTCATGATACGTCCGACAATCTTGGTTGGTGTATAGAATGCTTCGTCATATGGATCAACAGTTACCTGTGTGATAACGGTGCATACGCTGCGATAGATGCCGCGTCCGATCAGTTCTTCGCGAATCGCATTCTGCAGGTCGTATCCGATGTAACCCTGCGACATAGCAGAGCAGACTGACATCGGAGAAGCGGTATAATCCGGATGATTGGTGCTGAATTCGTTCATAGCAGTATGGATCATACCAACCTGAGGTCCATTACTGTGTGTGATTACTACCTGGTATCCTTCTTCAACAAGATCTGCAATGGAAACTGCAGTTTTTTTAACGGCAACCTTCTGCTCTGGAAGTGTGGTTCCGAGTGCGCGGTGTCCTAATGCAACAACAACTTTTTTCTTCATATTACATCCCTCTGTTTCTCAGAATTTGAATTGTCTGCGTATGAAAAACATATAACGCAGACAACAGCGATAAAAAATATATAAAAATTATAGTATTTTTTTATGGAAATTGCAATCATTAGTTGGCAAAAATGCACAGTATAAAAAGGAATTACTGGTGGGCAGAAGCTAAATGGCACAAGGACGGGGATTTTTAGAAAATATGCTGACAACAAGGGGAGATGTTCATATAATATAATAAGAAGTCCGATGGATGGTGCAGTATGAAAGAGGAACAGATTCGATTTTGCGGATTAAAAGAACGTGAGGTCATCAACATATGTGACTGCAAGCGGCTCGGGTTTGTTGCAGATCTGCAGATCAATATCTGTTCAGGGTGTGTGGAAGCATTGATTGTACCGGGACCGGGAAGAATCTGTGGATTTCTTGGGTATGATGCGGAGTATATTATTCCGTTTGAGTGTATTCGCAGGATTGGAGAGGATATTATTCTTGTGGAAATTAAAGAGGACAAATGTCTAAAGCCGTGTAAATAAGAATAGTAAAAGAGGAAGAAGAGTACAGACTGCTCAGTGAAATAAATGAGAACAAGTAAAAAGACAAAGGAGAGAAGAAAAATGACAGCATTTTTTAAAGAAATCGAGCCGTTCCGGGGAAACGGAAACGAAAATGAAAAGGGACAGACGCTGGAAGAATTTCTGGAAGAGTATGATCCTTATAAATATAAGAATCCTTGTGTGACAACGGATGCAGTTATATTCTCCTGTAAAAGAAAGGTAGTGGACGGAGAATGGAAAGTTCTGATGGTGAAAAGGCGGAATCATCCGAGCATTGGCTGGTGGGCGCTGCCGGGTGGGTTTATTGAACTTCATGAGAATCTGGAAGATACGGCAAGAAGAGAACTGACCGAAGAGACCGGCGTGGCGGATCTTCCGATGGAGCAGTTTGCAGTCTATGGGAATGTGACCCGTGATCCGAGGGCACGGATTATTACATCGGCATATCTTTCGGTTGTGGATGAAGGGCAGGTAAAGGTGCAGGCTGGTGACGATGCGGCGGATGCAAGGTGGATGCAGCTTCATTGTCAGACAGAATCGGTGAAGGAGGATGGAGATTGGAAGAGAACCATTTATCGACTGGCATTGGAAAATAAAGAAGCAGAGCTTACAATTTCGGCGATCGTTGAAAAAAAGGAAAGAAGTGGACTGGTAAGAGAGACTTATTATAAGGTAAAAGAATCGGACCGGATCGCCTGTGACCATGCGGCACTGATCGTACAGGCATGGAAGCTGGTGGAAAGCCGGCTTATATAGCCTTTTGATAAAGTGTGAATTTGTTGACAACCCTGTATACAGGATTTATACTATAGACATTAAAAATGTGCGTGATTCGGCAGTAGAATCAATCAAGAACCAGGCAGGAGGAAAAAAGATGAAGTGCCCATATTGTGGTAACATTGATACAAGAGTCATCGACTCAAGACCGGCAGATGACGGAACGACGATCAGAAGGAGAAGATCCTGTGATGCGTGCAACAAGCGTTTTACAACCTATGAGAAGGTGGAGACCATACCGCTGATCGTGATCAAGAAGGACAACAACCGCGAGCAGTATGACCGTACTAAGCTCGAAGGCGGAGTACTCCGGGCGTGCTATAAACGTCCGGTAGCGGCAGCAGATATTCAGGCAACGATCGACTCGATCGAGACAGCGATTTTCAGCCGGGAAGAGAAAGAAATTCCGAGCAGCCAGATCGGTGAGATTGTTATGGAAAGCCTGAAAAAGCTGGATCCGGTTGCTTATGTACGTTTTGCATCGGTATACAGGGAATTTAAAGACGTGAATACCTTCATGGATGAACTGAAGAAAATATTAGAATAAAAGGGGAAAGACAAATGGAACGGAAAAAGACAGTATTGCTCTGCGTGACCGGCGGTATCGCGGCGTACAAGATTGCAACACTGGCAAGTATGCTGGTAAAGACAGGATACGATGTGAAAGTTGTGATGACACAGAATGCAACGAATTTTATCAATCCGCTGGTATTTGAGACGCTGACACAGCATAAGTGTCTGATCGATACATTTGACCGCAATTTTGAGTACAGTGTGGAGCATGTGACACTGGCAAAATGGGCAGATATTGTGATGATCGCACCTGCCACGGCAAATGTGATCGGCAAGCTGGCACACGGGATTGCAGATGATATGCTGACTACGACTGTGATGGCATGTGCCGAATGTAAGAAGATCCTTGCACCGGCGATGAATACAAGAATGTATGAGAATCCGGTCGTACAGGATAATTTAAAACTTCTGGAGCATTATGGATATGAAGTGATCCAGCCGGCAAGTGGACATCTGGCATGCGGAGATAACGGAGCCGGGAAGATGCCGGAAGCGGAGACTTTGTATGAATATATTTACCGAGATACTGCTTATGAGAAAGATCTGACCGGAAAGAAAATTCTTGTCACAGCAGGACCGACAAGAGAAGCAATCGACCCGGTGCGCTACATTACGAATCACTCATCTGGTAAGATGGGATATGCTCTTGCACGCGTTGCTGTGGCAAGAGGAGCGGATGTTACGCTTGTCACCGGACCGACAGAGATCAAAAAGCCGATGTTTGTGAAGATTGTTCCGGTCACGACTGCAAAGGAAATGTTCGAGGCGGTAAAGGAAGAGGCAGCAGATGCAGACATTGTGTGTAAAGCAGCAGCGGTTGCAGATTACCGGCCAAAGCATATTGCAGATGAAAAGGTGAAAAAATCGGACAGTGAGATGAGTCTGGAACTGGAAAAGACGGACGATATTCTGAAATATCTCGGAGAGCACAGAAAAGACGGACAGTTCCTGTGTGGATTTTCGATGGAAACCGAGAATATGGTTGAAAATTCCAGAAAGAAGCTTGAAAAGAAGAAGCTGGATATGATCGCGGCAAATAATCTTAAAGTTGCCGGAGCAGGATTTCAGGGCGATACAAATCAGATGACGCTGATCACGAAGGAAGATGAGACTGCACTTCCAATGATCAGCAAGGAAGAGACAGCAGCTTGTATTCTTGACAAGATTCTGGAGTGTATGAATAAATAAAAAAGCCAAAATGTATTGTATCTCGTAAAGAGAATAGTAACAGGAGGAAAAGAAAAATGAATCAAGGCAATGAACGTACTACATCCATGTCCAAAACAAAAGGACTCGTACAGATGGCAATCTTTGCAGCACTTATTGTAATGCTGGCATTCACCCCGTTTATCGGATATATCCCATTGGGATTTACAAGGGCGACGATCATCCATATCCCGGTGATCATGGGATCTCTGATGCTTGGACCGAAGAAGGGCGCAGCGCTTGGAGGCGTGTTTGGTCTTACAAGTTTTATCAATAATACGATAAATCCGACATTGACATCATTCGTATTTACCCCATTTTACAGTTTGGGTGAATACAGTGGAGGGATCGGAAGTCTGATCATCTGTTTTGTGCCACGTATTTTGATCGGTGTAGTACCGTTTTATGTTTACCGTCTGGTTAAGAAGCTTTCAAAGAACAATGGAGTATCCTCTGTTGGACTGATTGCGGCAGGACTTTCCGGAGCACTGACCAATACGCTTCTTGTCATGAATCTTATTTTTGTATTTTTCAGAAATGATTATGCGGCAGCCAATGGTATTACCGTAAAGGCGGTATATGGATTTATTCTGAGCATTATCGGAATCAATGGGATTCCGGAGGCGATCGTAGCGGCGGTGATCACGCTGGTACTTGGGAAAACACTGATGAAAAAAGGGGTACAGGAAAGATTAGGAGTGTAAAAAATGATACTTGCGATTGATATAGGAAATACAAATATTGTACTTGGATGTGTGGATGACAACAAAACCTATTTTATCGAAAGACTTTCCACGATCAAGACAAAGATGGAACTGGAATATGCGATTGATATCAAGATGGTTCTGGATATTCACGGAATCAAACCGGAGAAGCTGGAAGGAGCGATCATCAGCTCGGTAGTTCCGCAGATTACATATGTCGTAAAAGAGGCGGCAGAAAAGATTCTGAAAAAAGAGACACTGGTCATCGGACCTGGCGTGAAGAACGGACTCAATATCCTGATGGATAATCCGGCACAGCTCGGAAGTGATCTGGTGGCAAATGCAGTTGCCGGAATTGCAGAATACAAAGCACCGATGATGATTTTCGATCTGGGAACGGCGACAACAGTCAGTGTGATCGATGAAAAGAAAAATTATATCGGAGGCATGATCTATCCGGGAGTGAATATTTCACTGAACGCCCTGACGGAAAATGCATCCCAGCTTCAGGGAATCGGTCTGGAAGCGCCGAAGCGGATTGTCGGAAAGAATACGATCGAATGTATGAAGAGTGGTGTTCTCTATTCCAGTGCAGCGTCAATCGATGGAATTATTGACCGGATTGAGGAAGCGATTGGACAGCCGATGACTGCAATCGCAACAGGTGGACTTTCCAAGAAGATTGTTCCGTACTGCAAGAGAGAGGTCATACTGGATGACGATCTGCTCCTGAAAGGACTCCTGATCATTTACCGGAAAAACAGATAACAGAAAGGTGACAGGGACGAGGACTTATAAAGTTTTCGCCCCTTTTATAAAAGGATGAATACTTACCGGATAACAGTTGCCTATGATGGAACGGCGTATCGTGGATGGCAGAGACAGGAGAATACGGAACTTACTGTACAGGGAATTCTGGAACGGCGGATTTCAGAAATTGCAGGGAAAAAGACGGTGGTCAGTGGTTCAGGAAGAACGGATAGTGGTGTACATGCGTTAGGGCAGGAGTGCAGTCTGTATCTGGAACAAGAAATTGATATGGACAGTTTTAAGAAGCAGTTAAATGCACTTCTCCCGGAAGATATCAGAGTGCTGGATATCAGCAGAGAAAAACGGGATTTTCATGCAAGAAAGAGTGCGGTCGGGAAATGCTATGAGTATCAGATCGATCTGCGTGACAAGATGGAAGTATTTCATCGGAAATACCGGTTTCATTTTCCACATCCGGTCGATATCGCTGCGATGGAAAAAGCAGCAGAGTATCTGATGGGAACCCACGATTTTTCCGCCTTTACGGATTTGAAAGAGGACAAAGATACGGTACGGACGATTTATGCGGTCGGGATCGTGTATGAAAAGGATACACTTACGTTATCGTGGATCGGAGATGGATTTTTATATCATATGGTCCGGATACTTACCGGAACGCTTCTGGATGTGGGAATCGGGAAAATAAAAGCGGAAGAGATACCGGAGATTCTGAAAGCGAAAGACCGGAAGAAATCTGGTTTTCCGGCACCGGCGAAGGGACTGTTTTTAGACCGTGTTTTTTATACAGAAGCGGAGCTTAAAAAAGCGGTACAGAAGATCAGCGAAAAATAAAAACCGAAGAAATGGAGGAAAGAGAAGAGATGAAGTTTATTTCATGGAATGTAAATGGAATCCGTGCATGTGTGCAGAAAGGATTTGTGGATTTTTTTAAAGAGGCAGATGCGGATATTTTCTGTCTGCAGGAGACAAAGATGCAGGAAGGGCAGCTTGTACTTGATTTGCCGGAATATCACCAGTACTGGAACTCAGCTGTGAAAAAAGGATACTCAGGGACTGCAATTTTTACAAAGAAAGAGCCGTTATCGGTTACTTACGGACTTGAGATAGAAGAACATGATCAGGAAGGGCGCGTGATCACACTGGAATTTGAGGATTTTTATTTTATTACCGTGTATACACCGAACTCCCAGAGCGAACTGGCAAGACTTGACTACCGTATGACCTGGGAAGATGCGTTTCTTGCTTATCTTAAGAAGCTGGAAGAGACAAAACCGGTGATCTTCTGTGGAGATTTGAATGTGGCACACAAAGAAATTGATCTGAAGAATCCAAAGACCAACCGGAAGAATGCCGGATTTACAGATGAAGAGCGAGCAAAATTCTCAGCACTTCTGGATGCGGGATTCATTGATACTTACCGCTATTTCTATCCGGATAAAGAAGGAATTTACTCCTGGTGGTCCTACCGGTTTAAGGCAAGAGAAAAGAATGCAGGTTGGCGTATCGATTACTTCTGTACATCAAAAGCACTGGAAAGCAGGTTGGAAGATGCGAAGATTCTGACAAATGTATTTGGGTCTGACCACTGTCCGGTGGAACTGGATTTTAAGTAGGGGTGAGATCGATAAGCTGCGACATCAAATTGTAAAAAAATAAACTGATCAGATTCACTTTTGTGCGATGGAATCTGATCAGTTTATTTTTTTGAAATTTTTCGTTCAGGGATAGTGGATGATTCTGTTTGAGGGAATATATAAAATTCTGCCTGCATATAAATATACATGGGTAATTTAGCTTTTGGGATGAGGAGGGACATGTATGGAACGGATTGGAAGTATCTGGACGATGATAGTTCGGTATTTGCTGCTGGTGATGTTTGGTGGAGTGATTGTCTGGGCGTGCAATAGTGCAGGAATATCGGTTTACGCAGATGATGGGGAGACACCAGATGGAGCAGAGCTGATCCGGTTTGATTTTCACAAGTCGGTAAATCAGGAGGTTGGGATCCCGGCAGGAATACCAGGATTTTTCACTTATTTTTATGAAGGAAAAGAATATCATTACGGATTCCGGTTTGACAGAAATGGGACAGGGCCAGAGACAGAAAAGTTTGGTACGGCATATGTCTGGGCACCTTATACGGTTATTTATTATGACGCTGCAGGTGGTGAGATCGAGAATTACGGTACGGCAACAGCAGGCGGAAGAAGGCTGTTTGCGACAAGGGGAAATGGTGAAGAGCTTGAAGCCGGGCAGAATAAAGGAAAGAACAAAAGAAAATTTGCGGCAGACTATACTGTGTATGGGCAGAGTCTTCGGTTAAGTGAAGGATGTATGCCAACGGCAGTGAAAGACGGATATCGATTTGAAGGATGGTATGCGTGGACTGATGCTGGAGTTGTGCAGGAAAAAGAACTGGCAGAGCTTGCAAAACAGGAGCAGTATGGGACACTTGAAGATGAGCTGAATGAGAAATATACGGAGCAGACAAAGCTTCTGGAAAACCGGGAATCCGAAAGATACCCGGCATCCAGTATTACACTTTATGCGAAGTGGGACAAGATCTGGGAGTAGGAGTTAGATATATCCTCCGTCCATACCCAGTATCTGCCCGGTAAGATAGGCAGGGGCATTTGCAAGCTGCCATGCGAGAAGCGCGACTTCTTCTGGTGTCCCGAAACGTCCGGCAGGGATTTCTTCTGCGAGGGCAGCTTTTTCTTCCGCATCCAGAAGATCGTTCATTACGGTATCGATGACACCACAGGCGATCGCATTGACCTGGATATTGCTTGGCGCAAGTTCCTTTGCAAGTGCGCGGGTAAGACCGTTCAGACCGGATTTTGTGGCAGAATAAGCGACTTCACAGGAAGCACCGACAGTTCCCCACATCGAAGAAATATTGATGATACGTCCAGCTTTCTGATGGATCATGTAAGGAAGTGCTGCGCGGCAGCAGTAAAATGCGGAAGAAAGATTAGTGGAAATCATTCGGTTCCATTCTTCAATGCTCATATCCGTCAGAAGTCCCATCCATGCGATTCCGGCATTGTTGATGAGTACGTCAAGACCGGAGCCGGACATTTCAATCTGGTCAAAGATACGTCCGACTTCGGATGGAACACCTACATCTCCTGGGAGGATTTCGCAGGAACCGGAGGTTTCCTTTGTGATAAAATCAGCAGTAGCCTGCAATTCACTGATGGATTTGCGGCAGTTTAAAAATACATGCCATCCCTCTTTTGCAAAGTGGATAGCGCAGGCTTTTCCGATTCCACGGGAAGCGCCGGTGACAAGAATCTGTTTTCTGTTCATTTATAAAAACTCCTTTTGCTATTTATAAGAATTACTTTACAGTTATTTTTTTCTACATAATCAGACAATATTATACACTGATTTTCTTGTGATTTAAAGACGCTGGTGTTATGATAAATATTGAAAAAATGTCATACAGATGCGAGGAGGAAAAACATGGTACAGAAAGCCATTGATTTTGCCACCAAGGTACATGAAGGTCAGTATCGGAAGGGGATCGACAGACCGTATATTGTACATCCGATGGAAGTAGGAAAGATAGTATCCACGATGACACAGGATGAGGAGATCATCAGTGCAGCAATCCTGCATGATACGATCGAGGACTGTGAGGGTGTGGATGCAAATGTGTTAAAAGAGATGTTTTCAGCAAGAGTTGCGGGAATCGTATCACAGGAAAGCGAAGATAAATCCAAGACCTGGATGGAAAGAAAAAGTGCAACCATAGAAAGGCTTAAGACAGCACCAATTGAGGTTCAGATGATCGGACTTGCGGACAAGCTGTCGAATATGCGGGATATTGATCGGGATTATCCTGTATGTGGAGAGGAATTGTGGAACAGATTCCGAATGAAAGACAAAGCAACGATCGGATGGTATTATAAAGGCGTCAGAGAAGCATTACGGGAAGCATTTGCAGAGACGGAAGCATTTGCAGAATACTGTAGTCTGATTGACAAAAATTTTGGATAATAATGAGGTAGAAGAGAGGAAAATCAAAGATGAAGAAGATTTTGATGTTAGGTACAGGTGGGACGATCGCATCCCGTCAGACAAAGGATGGACTGGCACCGGGACTGACACCGGAGGATATTTTATCTTATATACCGGCTGTAAAAAATGTATGTGAGGTTCAGACAAAGCAGGTGTGTAATCTTGACAGCACGAATGTAACACCGGAACACTGGAAAATGATGGTAAAAGCAGTGGAAGACAATTATGCATATTATGATGGGTTTGTAATCTGCCACGGCACGGATACGCTTGCCTATACAGCGGCGGCACTTTCTTATATGATACAGAATTCAGCCAAGCCGATTGTTGTTACAGGAGCGCAGAAGCCAATCAATATGGATGTGACAGATGCGAAGACAAATCTGCTGGACAGCTTTATTTATGCGGCGGATGATGATTCCCAGGGGGTCAACCTTGTATTTGACGGAAAGGTAATTGTCGGAACACGTGCAAAGAAAGAGCATGCAAAGAGTTACAATGCATTTTCGAGTATCAATTTTCCGTATCTTGCAGTTATTCAGGATGGTATCCTGGTCCGGTATATTCCGGAGATCCCGTGCCGCCATGCAGTTAAGTTTTATTATGATATGAAAGACAGTGTATATGTATTAAAGCTGATCCCGGGAATGAAGCCGGATATTCTGTCCTATCTGTTTGAACACTATGACTGTCTGGTAATTGAAAGCTTTGGCGTAGGTGGTATTCCGCAGACGCTTGTTCAGGAATTCTATCAGGAGATGGAAAAATGGTCAGGTAAGGGTAAATTTGTCGTGATGACAACACAGGTTGCCAATGAGGGAAGTAATATGACGGTCTATGAAGTCGGGAAAAAAGTGAAGCAGGATTTCAATATGATCGAAGCCTATGATATGACACTGGAAGCAGTGATCACAAAGCTGATGTGGCTGATGGGAAGAGAAGAACAGGATATGCAGAAAGCATTCTACACGCAGATCAATCACGATATCCTTTTTACAAAGAGAGGATAAAGCAGGTGCAAATAAAAGAGGAAGGGTTCCGGATGAATGGAACACCTTCCTCTTTTTGAATATTTAATTTTCTCCGGTTAGATTTTTTCAAAGTCGCCGATCATGTCTTTGATCTCTTCCATGTGGCAGTCAGTCTCGCTTACAGTTTGTGCACATTTCAAAAGTTCGGCTTCGATAGCCTCGATATCTTTGTCAGCACCGATTGTTTTTTTGTAACGAAGCTGATGATCTACACTTGCCCAGAAATCCATTCCGATCGTGCGGATCTGGATTTCGGCGCGCATTGGAAATTTTCCCTCTGTAAAGAAAACCGGAATCTCAACGATCATATGATAGCTTCGATAACCGTTTGACTTTGGTGCTTTTATGTAGTCTTTGATCTTAAGAACAGTAATGTCATCCTGTGAAGTGAGCAGGTTGGCAATTGTATAAATGTCACTGATAAACGGGCAGATCACCCGGATTCCGGCGACATCGTCCAAATTCTTGACGATACTATCCTCTGTAAATGGCAGATCACGTCTGCGCAGCTTTTCATAGATGCTGGCAGGACTTTTTACACGGGATTTGATAGATGAGATTGGATTGCGTTTGTTTACTGCAGAAAACTCATCATCCAGGACTTCAAGCTTTGTCTGGATCTCGCGGATCGCACAGCGATACTTCATCATCAGAACATCAAAGTTCTTATTATTATTGATAAAATCAGCCGGACTAATCGCATTTAACCACTGTGATTCCAGTGCAGTCGGATGCTCAGAAGCCGGAATCAGTTTAAGTTGTGTCTCCATATGATTACTCCTCTTTATTCTGGTTGCTTATATTATTATAGCATATCTGGGGTAAGGTGCATAGCATACAGAGTACGGAAAATGTCTTAAAAATAACAATCTTTTAAATGCTATGGAATCCTTTTCCGATAATCTCGCTGGTGTTGGAAATCAGAATAAAGGAAGAAGGATCCTTTTCCTTGATAAAGTTACGGAGTTTGATTGCCTGCTGACGGTTCAGCGCTGTAATAATAATGTATCTCTGTTCACCGGTAAAGGCTCCGTGTGCTTCACAGATTGTGGCGCCTCGACCGAGTGAGTGGACGATATAATCGCAGATCGGTTCCGGATTACTGCAGACAACGTTGAAATATTTGGAAAGGTTCAGACTTTCAATAAAGCTGTCTACAAGGAAGGAACGGATGATCAGTCCGAAACAGGAATAAAGTCCTGTTTTTACGTCGAAGATAAAGAAACCTGCAACGGTGATTGCAATGTCGGAGCACACCAGTGCACGTCCGATGTCAACACTTGTAAATTTCTTCAGGATCATGGCAATAATATCTGTACCTCCACTGGAAGATCCGATATTGAAGAGGATTGCAGAACCGAGTGCCGGGAGTGCAATCGCAAACATTACCTCAAGCATAGGCTGATTGGTAAATGGCTGGTTCATTGGAAAGATTCGTTCAAATAAAGAAAGCGCAACAGAAAGCAGGACACTGCAGTAGGCTGTCTTTGCAACGAATTTTTTACCGAGGATCACTGCGCCAAGAATCAGAAGTGACATGTTGGCAACGAATGAAAAGTCGGCAGCAGAAATAAGTCCGGTTTTGGCAATCAGTACGGCAAGACCGGTGATTCCGCCAAATGTGAAGTTGTTTGGAAACTTAAAAAAATAAGTCCCTACTGCGATCAGCAGAGTTGCTCCGCTCATTGCAATAAAATTTTCGATTTTTTCTCTCATTTTATATTCCCCGATTGATTCATAAAGTTTTAGAAAACGGATGAAATACTGAAAAATATCACCCGATTTCCGTTGGTATTGTAACGCCGAAAATGTATGAAGTCAACCGTTTTAGAGCATTTTCGCAATGTATACGATGATACGAAAATACGGGGATTTTCGTGCATGATTCAGCGCCCGAAAGGACATACTAAAAGACAAAAAAGGAGGATGGATTATGGAACAATATATACCGGTTACAGATATTATTGCGCGGGAAATTCTGGACTCGCGCGGAAACCCGACTGTAGAAGTAGAGGTACTTGCAGGGAGTCATTTTACAGGAAGGGCGATGGTTCCTTCCGGGGCATCGACAGGAAAATATGAAGCAATTGAGTTAAGAGACGGAAAACACCGCTATCAGGGACTTGGTGTCAGACGCGCCGTGGAGCATGTGAATGACCGGATCATCCGGGAAATTTTGGGAATGAACGTGCTGGAGCAGGCGAAGCTCGACCGGATGCTTCTGGAGCTTGACGGGACAGACAATAAGATCAATCTGGGGGCAAATGCAATGCTTGGAGTGTCTCTTGCAGCAGCAAGGGCAGCAGCAGATGCGCTGGAGATTCCGTTGTATCAGTATCTTGGCGGTGTAAATGCAAAGCAGATGCCGGTTCCGATGATGAATATCCTAAATGGGGGACGGCATGCGGATAATTCCATTGATCTCCAGGAATTTATGATCATGCCGGTCGGAGCAGTCTGCTTTGAAGAAGGACTTCAGATGTGCGCCGAGATCTATAAGATGCTTCGGGCGATTCTGGAAAAGTACGATTATCCGACCGCAGTCGGGGATGAAGGTGGATTTGCACCCAATCTGCCGGATGCGAAAGAAGCACTACACATGATCATGCGTGCGATTGAAAAGGCAGGTTATAAACCGAAAGAGCAGATTGTGATCGCACTGGATGCTGCGGCGAGTGAGCTGTATGATAAAGAGAGAAAAGAGTATGTATTTCCGGGAGAGGCGAAGATGCACGGACATCGTGTGGCGCGATCGACGGAAGAGATGATTGATTACTATGAGGAGCTTGCAGGAGAATTTCCAATTATTTCCATTGAAGATCCGCTTGATGAAGAAGACTGGGAAGGTTGGGAGCTTCTGACGACGAGACTGGGACTGGATATGCAGCTTGTCGGGGATGACCTGTTTGTGACGAATGTGAAACGGCTGAACGCCGGCATTTTAAAGGAGATCGCCAATGCAATTCTGATCAAGGTGAATCAGATTGGGACTCTGACGGAAGCCATCGATGCGATCCAGATGGCGCAGAAGGCTGGTTATCAGGCAATTGTATCCCACCGGTCAGGAGAGACAGAGGATCCGTTTATTGCAGACCTTGCGGTGGCATTTAACACGGGACAGATCAAAACCGGAGCACCGTGCAGATCAGAACGGATCGCGAAGTATAATCAGCTTTTGAGGATTGAGGAGAAGCTGGGAAATATTGCCAGATATGAGAATCCATTTGTACGATTTTCATAAGATTTCCGGAAAACCCAGCCTCCGGGCAGGAGGTATTGAAAATAAAAGCAGTGCATGATATTATGCAGAGTATAAGAATGGGAAAAGGGATCACTTTCTAAGCGAACAGGGAGTGACCTCTTTTCGTGAGGATAATAAAAGGAGAACTGGAAAATGATCAGAAAAATAAAAGCAGAAGACAAAGAAATCTACATAAAAATGGCGCATGATTTTTACCGGATGCCAGCAGTGGATCATCCGGTTCCGGATTCTTATCTGGAAAAGACATTTGAAGAATGTCTGAAAAGTGATACCTATGCGGAACTGTTTATCCTGGAATGGGAAGGCAAGATCGCAGGCTATGGACTGATCGCCAAGACCTTTTCGCAGGAAGCAGGCGGGATGGTGTACTGGCTGGAAGAACTCTATATATTAGAAGAGTATCGTTCCAAAGGACTTGGAAGTGAGTATTTCAGATATATGGAAGAGCACAAAGAAGAGGGTGTGACAAGATTCCGTCTGGAAGTGGAAAAGGAGAATGAAAGAGCCTGGAAGCTGTATAAGAGACAGGGCTATGACTGGCTGGAGTATGATCAGATGATAAAAGAATTTTGCTAGAAAAATGTCAGAAAAAAGAAGAAGAAGTACTTGAAATGACTTTCTTTAAAAAAATGTAAAAAAATGCTTGCATTTCCGTAAAGATTTGCTATAATAAGTTTGTTCGCTGTTGAGAACCAGAGCGAACAAACAGATGATGCGGATTGGTGTAATGGCAGCACAGCAGACTCTGACTCTGTTAGTAGAGGTTCGAGTCCTCTATCCGTAGTTCCTTAATTGAATAAGGACTTAACCGGACAGTTAGTTGTCCGGTACGGTTATCGGAGTGTGGCTCAGTTTGGTAGAGCGCTACGTTCGGGACGTAGAGGTCGCAGGTTCAAATCCTGTCACTCCGATTTGGTTTTCTGAAAATTTATAATGTTTTGTTCATTTCGATGGACAGAGATTAACAGATGATTGATGCGGATTGGTGTAATGGCAGCACAGCAGACTCTGACTCTGTTAGTAGAGGTTCGAGTCCTCTATCCGTAGTTTTTAATTGAATAAGAATTTAAGTTGGATATTCCGTTTGGAATATCCAATATATTTATTATCGGAGTGTGGCTCAGTTTGGTAGAGCGCTACGTTCGGGACGTAGAGGCCGCAGGTTCAAATCCTGTCACTCCGATTTTTGTATGTCTGAAGATAAGAATCTCTTTTGATGCAGATGTGGATTGAAGAATCCGGCTGTGTCAGAAGAGATTTTTATTCTTTCGTAACATTGTACGAAAAGGTGATGGAATCACAGGATGAGTTGTGATAAAATCGGGATAGAGCTGCTTTTGGGGAAAAGAATATGATTCTGACAGGCAGAGGAAAAAGATTGGAAAGAAGGAAAAGATGATGGAAAAATTTTCAGAGATGAAATATGTACGTCCAGATGGGGAAGCGTATATCCGGACCATCCAGAAAGAAACAAAGAACTTTAACGAGGCTGCAGATTTTGAAGGCGCGCATCAGGCATTTGTCGCAATCCTGAATGCAAACAGCCACTTTAATACGACACGCGTCATGGCAAGTATCCGCAACAGCCAGGATACCAATGATGAATTCTATCGAAAAGAGATGGAATATATTTTCGAGATCGAGCCACAGATTGATGTCGAAATGAAAAAGTTCTATGAGAGTTATCTGAAGTCTTCTTACAGAACAGAGCTTGAAAAAGAGTTTGGAGAAGTTTATTCCAGACAGGCAGAGAACAAAGTCCGGCTTACCGATCCGTGTAATGCCGATCTGCAGATCCAGGAGAACAAGCTGGTTCAGAAGTATTTCCAGGTTGCAGCGGCACCGGTTACAGATTTTCACGGAGAACAGCTTGGATTCTATGGTCTGTTAAAGATGATGGAGGATACCGACAGAAGCATCCGTAAAGAAGCATTTGAAAAGTGGGCAGAGTTGTATAAAGCGATTTCGGATGAACTGGATTCCCTTTATACGGAACTGATCGGAATCCGTCAGCAGATGGCAAAGAACCTTGGATTTAATGGATATGCCGAGATGATGTATCAGAAGATGGAAAGATTTGAATACACGCCGGAAGATGTAGCAATATTCCGTAAGCAGATCAAGGAGCATATCGTACCGCTTTGTCAGAAACTTTATGAGGAACAGAAAGAAAGACTCGGTATCGAAGAATTAAAATATTATGACGAAAGTCTTACCTATCCGGATGGAAATGCAGTTCCGGAGGGAACGGAAGAAGAACTTCTGGAAAAGGCGAGAACCATGTATCATGAACTTTCCAAAGAGACAGGAGAATTCTTTGATTTTATGATGGAATACTGTCTGTTTGATCTGGAAGGAAGGCAGGGAAAACAGCAGGGTGGCTACTGTGACTTTATGGAAGAATATAAGGCACCGTTCATTTTTGCAAACTTTAATGGAACCAATGCAGATGTCAATGTCCTTACCCACGAAGCAGGACATGCCTTTGAAGCATACACAGCGTCACGCAATATTCCGGTATTATCGCAGACATACAGTACCGCAGAGATCAATGAGATCCATTCAATGGCGATGGAATATTTCACACTGCCGTGGATGCATCTGTTCTTCGGAGAAAATGCAGAAAAACAGAAAAAAGCATACCTGTGGGATTCGCTGGAAGCAATGCCATACATGGCATGCGTAGATGAATTCCAGCACCGTGTATACGCTGAAAATCTGACCGATGCAATGAAAAGAAGAAAAGTATGGCACGAACTGGAAAAAATCTATCTCCCATGGAGAGATTATGATGGCAATGAATTCCTGGGACAGGGCGGATTCTGGATGCAGAAACAGCACCTATTCATGTGCCCGTTCTATTATATTGATTACGCCGTATCCCGTGTAGGAGCCCTCGAATACTACGGAAAAATGCAGGAAGACCTGGAAGGCGCATGGAAAGATTACTACGCCCTCTGCAGCCAGGGCGGAAGCAAAGGCTACCACGAACTCCTCAGAATCGGAAACTTAAGCGACCCATTCAAAGAAGGAACCATCTACAACGTTCTGAAAAAATTGAACCTGATTTAAGCGAAAGAAAACTGAAAAAACATGATATCGATTACATAATCTTATTGCATGTACTGGAGGGACAAGGTATAATTTGCTTATAAGAGTATGGGATTGAAGATTATTATCGATAACCTTGATGGACGAATTACGCAAAAGAACTGTTTCAAATTCTAATTTTGTGTAATTCGTCTTCGCAGCCTATAACTTTGCATCCAAGAGGATTATAAAGAGAGGAATCGAATATGGAAAAGATCTATGACGTAACCGCCTTAGGCGAACTGCTAATTGATTTTACAGAAAATGGAATAAGTGCACAGGGCAATCCGCTTCTGGAAGCCAATCCGGGAGGCGCACCATGCAACGTACTCGCCATGCTTGAAAAGCTTGGGAAAAAGACCGCATTTATCGGAAAAGTCGGAAAAGATATGTTCGGAGAACAGCTGAAAACTGCAGTTGAAGAAGTTGGAATTGATACACGGAATCTGGTAATGGATGAAGAAGTACATACCACACTTGCGTTCGTACATACTTATCCGGACGGTGACAGAGATTTCTCTTTCTACCGGAATCCGGGAGCAGATATGATGCTGAAAAAAGAAGAAGTGGACGAAAATCTGATCCGCGGAGCAAAGATTTTCCATTTTGGAACACTTTCCTCTACCCATGAAGGCGTGCGAGAAGCAACCAGATATGCGATTGATGTGGCAAAAGAAGCAGGATGTATCGTAAGCTTTGACCCGAACCTCCGCCCGCCACTCTGGAAATCACTGGATGAGGCGAAAGTCGAGATCGAATACGGACTTTCCAAATGTGACATCCTGAAAATTTCAGATAATGAAGTGGAATTTTTGTTCGGAACCACGGACTATGATGAGGGAGCAAGACTGATCCGCGAAAAATATCAGATTCCGCTGGTACTCATTACCCTTGGAAAAGACGGAAGCCGTGCATATTATAAAGATCTCCGGGTAGAAGTTCCGGGCTTTGTCCAGGAGCATACGATCGAGACGACCGGCGCCGGAGATACGTTCTGTGCCAATTCCCTGAATTATATTCTGGAGCATGGAATGGAAGAGCTGACCGAAGAAAATTTAAAAGAGCTTCTCACATTTGCAAATGCGGCAGCATCTCTGATCACAACAAGAAAAGGGGCACTTCGGGTTATGCCGACCAGAGAAGAAATCAAGAACTTTATCCAGAATGTATAAAAAAGGAATCTGTTGTAAGACAGAAGAGAAGAACCTCTGCTTGACATCTTGTCCGGCAGAGGTTCTTATGTGCATGCTATAATATTTATTTTTTCTTATTCCAGACATGGATGCCTGCAAGGATTCCACCAATATACAGGATACTGATGAGTACCGTCGGATTCTCATGCAGACTGTATACTACAGCTACAATTGCAGCAAGGATCACTGTCAGCATAAAGGCATTCATAATCCGTTTTTCGCGGATGTTGCGTTCCTGCACCTGGAGCTCATGACGCTTTTCTTCAAGCTTCAGATACTCAAGAAGCTGGTCATCCGGAATTTTTTCCAGGATATATTTTTCACGCAGATAGTTCAGTTCCTTTGCTGTATGGAAAATGTGGTGGTGGGAACTTTTCTTTTCTCCGGTAAACGGATCTTTTTCGGAATTGTCAGAAGATTTGAAATCTTCCGATGAAAAATCCGTGTAAGTATTCTTTTTTTCCTCAGATGAAATGGTTTCTGCTTCAGGGGAATCTGGTTCCGGAGCTGGAGCTTCTTTGGGTGGTACATCAGTGGCTGTATGGATGTCTCCGGATTCGGAAACCGGTTCTGTAGAAAGCTTTGGATCAGAATCGGCAGATTCTGAGAAAGCTAAAATTTCAGACATATCTTAACCTCCTTCGATCATGAAAATGATCGATTTTCTTTTCTTATAGAATACCAGTTTCGTATAAAAATTTCAATCGACAGCGAGAAGGAAATGTCTGCTGAGGATTATAAGAAAATCTCATTTGGCTTTCGTCCAGATAACAGATTTTTCATTTTCAGAGATGCGGCAGCCAAAAAGACAGGGTTTAGCTTCCGGATACCTTTTGGACAGGCGGCGATACATCCCATACAACTGATACATTTGCTGCTATCGCCGGTTCGGATATTATTTTTATTGATTGCACCTGTAGGGCAGGCTTCGGCACATTTCCCACAGCCAGTGCAGGAAGCGTTTGCTTTTGGAACAACACTCAGGTTGCCAAGGCGTTTATACTCATGACTGCCAGGCACGAAATAATCAGTAGACAATTCTTTGTCAGAGGAAAGTTTTTCGAGTATTTCTTCTGCAAATTTCTTTAACTCTTTGCTATCTTCTTCGTCTGGTCGTCCACTGCCGAATTGGCGCATGATAGAATGTTCTGCAACAGCTGCAACGGAGGCGATAACATTGAAACCGCATAACTCGGCGGTATCTTTTAACTGGATCAGACCGTCATCATATGCACGGTTTCCGTAAACAGCGATAACTACGCAATTTGCATGGTTCCCTTGTATCTCTTTCATCCTTTCAATGGCGATATCAGGAATAACGCCTTCGAATACAGGAGCTGCGATGACAGCAAGTGAATCAGAAGGGACTGTTACATCTGAAAAGCTGACATCGTGCCGGATAAGATTCACGGTATTTGTAATATTTCCCAGATAGCAGCTGATCAGGTCTGCAACTTTTTTGGTCCCTCCGGTAGGACTAAATGTAATTTCTACAACTGGATATGTTTTCATTTTTTCTCCTTTGGTGTAATTTTTGAATTTACAACAAGACTATCATTTCATAGATGTAATGTCAATATTTACACCTATAGAAAAATATGATAAGCTAAAATGAAATCAAAGGAGGAAGTCAGAGTATGCAGTTATCAATAAGGGCATCGCTTGCAATCCATTGTCTGATACTGGTCAGCGAATTTGGAGAGACGGATAAGATCACAAGTGAAAAGATTGCTTTATCAACGGGAACGAATCCGGTAGCGATACGCAGTATCATGAGTGCTTTAAAAAAAGATGGAATCCTTAATGTGAAAAACGGTACCGGTGGAACGACTTTAAATATGCCGCCGGAAGAAATTACAGTATACAGAATCTGCAATGCCGTGAAACCGCAGTTCTGTAAAAATATATTTCACGTACATACCAAAGCTTCTAAATTGTGTCCAGTTGGACGTAACATCCGGGCGGTTTTGCAACACTCCTATTCTAAATTTGAATCTGCATTGGAAGACAGCCTGAAGACAGTTACGCTTGCAGATATGATTCTGGATTATCATATGCAGCTAGAAAAAGAGAAATAATCTTTGTCAGTTGGAATTGTCAAAAAAAGAAAAATTTTCTATAATAAAAAGTGGAATAAGGATGTGTATACAGCATTTTTTATTTAACAGGAAATTCTGAAGGAACTTCCTGTTAAATAAAAGGCACCGTGTGCCGGAGATGCGCACTCGCGCGAAGATGAAGGATGTCGCAAGCGGTCTACGCTCCGCGTCGGTCGTTGCTTAACGAGCGCCACTGGCGCTCAGCAACGCGCTCGGCGCGAGAATGTGCCAAGGCACATACTTTTTTTAAAGAAAATAAGAGTACGAGGAACAAAGGATGAATGAAAAATTAAAAGAAATGAGAGAAGCATGGAAAAATCTGTATGGTTCATTGTTCAAATGGATCGTTTTGTCCGGGGTGATCGGAAGTTTCATCGGATTGATCGCCAGCGGATTTTCCTATGCGATTGTATGGGCGACTTCGTTTAGACAGGCAAATCCGATGATCATTCTTGGGTTACCGTTAGGAGGTCTTTTGATCGTCTGGCTGTACAAAATTACCGGGCAGGAGAAGAACTCTGGAACGAACCTGGTTCTGACAGTAGTCCGGTCGGATGAGGAAGAGGTTCCGGGATGGGTGACACCACTGATCCTGATATCGACAGCGATCACACATCTGTTTGGAGGATCTTCCGGACGAGAGGGTGCAGCGCTTCAGTTTGGAGCAAGTGTAGGAAATGTATGTGCGAAATATCTGCATTTGAATGAGAGTGACAAGAAGATCATCATTCTGGCAAGTATGAGTGCCGCATTTTCAGCACTTTTCGGGACACCGATGGCGGCGGTTGTATTTCCAATGGAAGTGATCAGTGTTGGTGTGATGTATTATGCCGCGCTGGTGCCATGTGTATTTTCTGCATTTGCCGCACAGGGGATTGCGCTGCTTCTGAAAGTGAGGACCGTTACTCCGCCGTATTTGGTAGAATCGGTTCCGGATTTTTACAGTGTGGATTCGATCAAAGCGATTATTCTGGCAATTGCGTGTGCGCTTGCCGGAGCACTGTTCTGTATTGTGCTGCATAATGGGGAACATTATCTGAAGAAATGGTTTCCGAATCCGTATGTGCGTGTGGTTGCAGGGGCAGCAGGAGTGATCATTTTGTATTTTGCACTCAGAACGGATGCCTATCTGGGGCTTGGAACAGGTGTGATCCAGGCAAGCTTTAAAGAGACGGCAGGACCACAGATGTTCCTTCTGAAAATGCTGTTTACGGCACTGACGCTCTGCGCCGGATTCAAGGGTGGGGAGATCGTACCGTCACTGTTTATCGGGGCGACACTTGGTTCTTTTATGTCTACGATCCTTGCAGCACCGACAGATATCTGTGCGGCATGTGGAATGGTTGGGGTCTTTTGTGCAGTTACAAACAGTCCGATCACATCTCTTTTGATTGCAGCAGAGTTGTTTGGATTTAACGGGATGCCGTTTTACTGTATTGTGGTTGCGGTAAGCTATCTGCTTTCCGGATATTACAGCTTATATAAGGAACAGAAAATTGTTTATTCCAAAACAGAGAATAAATACGTGGATAAACATACGAAATAATCAAAAAACAAAAAGAAACAAAGTGAATTGATGATTTTAAAGCAAAAAAGCTGACAATTAACGAGAAAAAATTAAAAAATAGAAGAAAATACTTGAAAAAGTAAAGAACGTGTGCTAGTATCTAAAAATAATTTAGTAAAGCAAAGCGATGAAAGAGACTCTTGCTTCTGGAACTTGACAGGAATACGGCGTCACCGACTGAGAGCGCTGTTTGAGGAATGAGGCGAAGGGAACACTCTGGAGCAGATTATCTGAATGGAAAGCACAGGTGCTTTAGTAGGGTAATACGGTTCATGCACGTTACGTATGTAAGAGAGGAATCCCAAAGGATTCAATGCGGGTGGTACCGCGGATCATCAGATTATCCGTCCCGGAATACGAAAAAGTATTCCGGGGCTTTTTTATTGCCATGTACATCAAAAAACAATCCGGAATACGAAGTTGACAAAAGCAAAACATATTTTAGGAGGATTGTGACATGGAATTTATGACAGGTGTAAAAGAAAAAGAAACGCTGGAACTTAGTGAATTACTGGAAGAGGGAAGACTTGGAGAAGAAGTGAAGGTAAATGGAGCCGTTCATACAATTCGTGACATGGGAACAGTCGCTTTCGTGATTCTGAGAAAACGGGAAGGTCTGGTCCAGTGTGTATACGAAGAAGGCGTTACAAAATTTAACTTGAAAGATTTAAGAGAAGCCGCTACAGTAGAAGTAACAGGAAAACTGACCGAATCAGAGAAGGCACCGAACGGAATTGAAATCCGTCTGAGTGAGATAAAAGTACTCAGTATGCCAAAAGACAGCCTTCCACTTGCTGTTTCAAAGTGGAAACTGAACACTTCCCTGGAAGCGAAGCTGAACTATCGTTCCATTTCTCTTCGGAACGTAAGGGAAAGAGCGAAGTTTAAAATTCAGGAAGGAATCGTAAGAGGATTCAGAGAGTTCCTGTATAAAGAAGGTTTTACAGAAATTCATACCCCGAAGATCGGAGCAAAAGGAGCAGAAGGAGGATCTAACCTCTTCCGACTGGATTATTTCCATCGTCCGGCAGTGCTGGAACAGAGTCCACAGCTGTACAAACAGATGATGGTTGGTGTTTTTGACAGAGTATTTGAGACAGGACCGGTATTCAGAGCAGAAAAACACAACACCAAGCGTCATCTGAACGAATATACCAGTCTGGATTTTGAAATGGGTTATATCGACAGTTTTGAAGATATCATGGCGATGGAAACGGGCTTCCTTCAGTATACGATGGAGCTTCTGAAAAAGGATTATGCGAAGGAACTTAAAATCCTGGACGTGACACTTCCGGATGTCTCTAAAATTCCGGCAATCCGTTTTGATGAGGCAAAGCAGAAGGTTTCAGAAAAGTACGGACGTAAGATCCGCAATCCATTTGATCTGGAACCCGAGGAAGAGCATCTGATCGGACAGTACGCAAAAGAGGAATGGGATTCTGATTTTGTATTTGTAACCTACTATCCGTCAAAGAAGCGTCCGTTCTATGCAATGGACGATCCACAGGATGAGAAATTCACACTCAGCTTTGACCTTTTGTTCCGTGGACTTGAGATCACGACCGGAGGACAGAGAATCCATGACTACGACATGCTGATGGAAAAGCTTGCAAAGCGGGGAATGACGGAAGAAGGACTGGAGACCTATCTGGATACATTCAAACATGGTATGCCGCCACATGGAGGTCTTGGAATCGGAATGGAACGTCTGACAATGCAGCTTCTTGGTGAAGATAACGTCCGTGAGACAACCCTCTTCCCGAGAGATTTAAGCAGACTTACTCCGTAGAGACGAAGCTCCCTGGCTGGCAGGTAAAAAAGGAAGCTGACAAGAGGTAGCGTGGGAGGTCAAAATGAGACGAAGATGTTCCTTATGTGGAGGAAAATTAAACGGAAATATCTGCACAGAGTGTGGGCTTGACAATTCAAAGAATGACGATCAGTATGTGACACTTGGAAATTCCGGTCATGAAGAATCGCTGACACATATACATACGGAAGCGGAAAAGCCGTATGAAGGAAAGACCATGACTCGGGAAAATGTGCGTAAGGCGAAGAATGCAGATAAAAATGCAAAGAAAGCAGCTGCAAAAAAGGCGTCAAAGAATGCGGCAGCAGGAAAAGTAAATCCGGCGGGGAATGGATATTCTGCAGCAAATGCGAGCTACAATACCGCAGGCACAAGCTACAGCCAGACAGGAAACCAGAGTTACAGTTATACATCATCTTCAATGAAACAAAGCAGCAGACCGGTAAAAAAGAAAAGGAAGCTTGGAAAGTTTCTGATTGGCTTTGTGATCATTGCAGCATTTGCAGGTGAGCTTGGCGGAACGATCAGCGATGAAGTTCAGCATTATTTTGATGACTATACTTATGATGACAGTGACAGCTACACCGAGAAAGATCCATACAGTGATTTGCAGGAAGTGATGCCGGAAGAAGGAGAACTTTATGAAGCAGACCTGACAGCCGGAATTTATAAAGGCGGTGTACATCTTCCGCAGGGAATCTATACATTGACCTGCAAAAGTGGAAGTGGTCAGGTAGAGCTGACAGACAGCAAAAATAATATCTGGGTGCAGTACAATTTTGGTGATGACTACGATAATACGGAAGAAGAAGTCAGTGACTTTGAAGTATTTCCGGGATGTTATGTGATAGTAGAGGATACACTGGAGCTTCACATGACAGCAGAGAATGCACAGATGAATCTGACAGCAATTGCAAATCCGCTTACAGAATCGAAAACTGTATCGGATAAATTTACAGTAGGAAAAGACGTACCTGCAGGTGTCTATGATGTGAAATGTGTGGAAGGTTTTGGGATTTTTGATTATGACGTGACAGTAAGCGCCGGATACGAAAATTATATGGGAATGCTGATCGGTAATGAAGAGTCGGGATTTCCACAGGAGCTGAAAAATATTGTCCTGATCGATGGAACAGAAGTTGATCTGGAAGGACTTACAGTAGAACTTACACCGAGTGAGTGGATTGAATCGGAGGAGTACGAAAGCTTTTACGATAATTATTATTAGAAAGGACGAGTACAATGGCAAACAAGATTTCGGATGAAACAATCGAATACGTTGGAATCCTGGCAAAGCTGGAGCTTTCTGACGAAGAAAAAGAGCAGGCAAAGAAAGATATGGAAACCATGCTTGATTATATTGATACCCTGAATGAACTGGATACAGAAGGAATTGAACCGATGTCACATGTATTTCCGGTAAATAATGTATTCCGTGAGGATGTAGTGACAAATGGAGACAATCACGAAGCAATGCTGGCAAATGCGCCGCAGCAGAAAGAACAGAGCTACAAAGTACCTAGAACATTCGCATAGGAGGAAATCGAAAGATGGATTTGAAAGGTCTTACTGCCGTTGAACTTGGAAAAAAGATTCAGGCAAAAGAAGTTACAGTAAAAGAAGCAGTGGAAGCCTGCTTCGCACAGATTGATAAAGTAGAAAAAGAAGTCAACAGTTTTGTATCATTTCAAAAAGAAGCTGCCTTAAAAAGAGCGGAAGAAGTGCAGAAGCTGATCGATGACGGAACACTGACCGGACCGCTTGCAGGAGTACCGGTTGCAATCAAGGATAACATGTGTACGGAAGGTGTGACGACCACCTGCAGTTCAAAAATTCTGAGTAATTTTGTACCGACATTTTCAGCAGAAGCAGTTCTGAACCTGGAAAAAGCAGGTGCAGTTGTGATCGGAAAGACTAATATGGATGAATTCGCGATGGGAAGCACGACTGAGACTTCTTATTATGGAGAGACAAAGAATCCGTGGAATCTGGAGCATGTACCGGGTGGATCTTCCGGTGGCTCCTGTGCGGCAGTTGCGGCTCTGGAAGTACCATATGCTCTTGGATCTGACACCGGCGGATCGATCCGTCAGCCAAGTTCTTACTGCGGAATCGTTGGAATCAAGCCAACCTACGGAACGGTATCCCGTTATGGACTGATCGCTTACGGATCATCTCTTGACCAGATCGGACCGGTTGCAAGGGACGTAACCGACTGTGCGACGGTTCTTGAGACCATCGCATCCCATGATGTAAAAGACAGCACTTCGGTAGAACGCCAGGACACGGATTTTACGAGTGCGTTGGTAAACGATGTAAAAGGGATGAAGATCGGTATTCCAAAAGATTATTTTGGAGAAGGTCTGGACGAAGAAGTGAAAAAACCGATTCTGGAAGCCGCAGAGGTTCTGAAAAATGCAGGAGCTGAGATTGAAGAATTTGATCTTGGACTTGTAAAATATGCGATTCCGGCTTATTATGTCATCGCATCAGCAGAGGCAAGCTCCAACCTGTCCCGATTTGACGGTGTGAAATACGGATACCGCACAAAGGATTATGAAGAGCTTCACCAGATGTACAAAAAGACCCGCTCCGAGGGCTTCGGACCGGAAGTAAAGCGCCGTATCATGCTTGGGTCTTTCGTACTCAGTTCCGGATATTATGATGCTTATTATTTGAAAGCACTCCGTACAAAAGCACTGATTAAAAAGGCATTTGACAGTGCATTTGCAAAATATGATATGATCCTGACGCCGGCAGCACCGACGACAGCACCGAAGCTTGGAGTTTCCTTAAGTGATCCGATCAAAATGTATCTGGGCGACATTTATACGATTTCCGTCAACCTGGCAGGACTTCCGGGGATCAGTATTCCGGTTGGACAGGATGCGAAAGGACTTCCGGTTGGAATGCAGCTCATCGGAGACTGCTTCCAGGAGAAGAAGCTTTTTCAGGCAGCTTATACCTATGAGTGCCTGACAGAGAAAAAATGGGTATCTATGTACGACAAAACAGAAGCAGCCGGAAAGGAGGAAGCATAGATGTCAAAGCAGTATGAAACCGTAATCGGTCTGGAGGTTCACGTAGAACTTGCAACAAAGACAAAAATTTTCTGTGGATGCAGTACCGCATTCGGGGGCGCACCGAATACACATACTTGCCCGGTATGTACCGGTATGCCGGGCTCCCTTCCGGTATTAAATAAAAAAGTAGTAGAATATGCGATGGCAGTAGGACTTGCGACAAACTGTAAGATCACACAGGTGTGTAAATTCGACCGTAAAAATTATTTCTATCCGGATAACCCGCAGAACTATCAGATTTCACAGCTCTATCTGCCAATTGCGAGAGACGGCTATGTAGAGATTGAAGTCGGAGAGCAGAAGAAAAAAGTCCGGATCCATGAGATGCATATGGAAGAGGATGCCGGAAAGCTGATCCATGATGAGTGGGAGGACTGCTCTTTAGTAGATTATAACCGAAGTGGGGTTCCGCTGATCGAGATTGTATCGGAGCCGGATATGCGTTCGGCAGATGAAGTCATTGCTTATCTGGAAAAATTGCGTATGATCTGCCAGTATCTGGGAGCATCGGACTGTAAGCTTCAGGAAGGATCCATGCGAGCAGACGTCAATCTTTCGGTTCGTGAAGTAGGTGCTTCTGAGTTTGGAACACGTACTGAGATGAAGAACCTGAACTCCTTTAAAGCGATTACACATGCGATCGAGGGAGAGAGACAGAGACAGATCGAACTCATCGAAGAAGGAAAGAAAGTCATTCAGGAAACCAGAAGATGGGATGATAATAAAGAATATTCTTATGCGATGCGTTCCAAAGAGGATGCGCAGGACTATCGATATTTCCCGGAACCGGATCTGGTGCCGATCGTGATCAGTGATGAATGGATCCAGAAGATCAAAGACAAACAGCCGGAGCTGAGAAGTGAAAAACTTGCACGTTATGAGAAAGATTATGATATTCCACGTTATGATGCGGAGCTCATTACCGGAACGAAGAAGATGGCAGATCTCTTTGAGGCGACCTGTGCAATCTGCAACAAGCCGAAAAAGGTGTCCAACTGGCTGATGGTAGAAACCATGCGTCTGTTAAATGAAAACGGACAGGAGCCGGCAGATATTAAATTTTCACCGGAGAACCTTGCAAAACTGATCGAACTTGCAGACGCGGGAACCATCAACAGTTCTGTAGCAAAAGAGGTATTTGAAAGGGTATTTGCAGAGGATGTGGATCCGGAAAAATATGTAGAGGATCACGGACTGAAGACCGTCAACGATGAAGGTGCACTCCGCACACTTGCGGAAGAAGTGATTGCAAAGAATCCAAAGGCAGTGGAAGATTTCAAGGGTGGAAAAGAAAAAGCACTTGGCGCACTGGTTGGACAGATCATGAAGGCAATGAAAGGAAAAGCAAATCCGGGTATGGTTAATGAACTGCTCAGAGAGATGCTGAAATAAAAATCAGACTGACAGAAATCCTTTGTGGAATAAATAAAAAAACGAGTAAATGTCATGTGAAAAGACATTTGCTCGTTTTTTATTACATATACTGTATCTGCTCTTTCGCCGGTTCCGATGCCGGATTTTCAAAGAATTTCTTTTTTTCCGTCACTTCTAGTACTTCTCCATGATCCATGAAGATCACCTGATCGGCAATTCGCTTTGCCTGAGCCAGATTATGTGTGACGATGACGAAAGTATACTGGTCTTTCAACTCCAAAAGTGTTTCTTCGATTGCAATTGTATTCTTCATATCCAGTGCGGAGCACGGCTCGTCAAGGAGCAGGATCTCCGGACCGGCACAGAGGCTTCGTGCGATAGCAAGACGCTGCTTTTGACCGCCGGATAATTTGAGGGCGGATTTTTTCAGTTGATCTTTGACCTCATCGTAGAGTTTTGCTTTCTGCAGAGACTCTGTAATTTTCTCAGCAATCTCTTTCTTATTACGGACACCGTGGTATTTCAGTACATAAGACAGATTCTTTTCGATACTGTGCGGGAAAGCGATCGGCTGTTGGAAAACCATGCCAACACGCCTTCTGAGTTTTTCTTTCGGAAGAGATTTGATGTCGGTTCCTTCTAAAGTAATTGTTCCTGAGAGATAGCCGCCTTCTTCTTCTACCATCCGGTTCAGGGTTTTCAGAAAAGTTGTTTTTCCGCAGCCGGACTGACCAACGATGGCTGTAATCTGTCCTTTCGGGATCGTCAGGCTGATTCCGTGAAGAATTTCGTGTTTTCCAAATCCACATTTTAGATTTTCTATATTCAGCATATCAGTTGTCCTTTCGTAGATAGGTGATAAATTTACATATTAACTGGATGATGAGTAGGAAGAGCATCAGTACAAATGCGGTTCCATAAGCATAATCCAGAGAAAATCCGTTGTTCACAAGGATATACAGGTGATATGGAAGTGACATGAACGGATCGGAGAGAGAATGCGGAACATCTGCCTGCATGACAGCTCCGGTGTATAAAATCGGTGCAACGGCACCCATGCCGTATGCCATTCCAAGCGCAACGGTTCCGAGAAGTTCTACAGAGCAGACCGGAAGGATCAGTTTCCGGAGGGCATACTCACGGGAAAGTCCGAGACTTAGGGAGTTCTTCATATATTCACGCCCCTTCTCTTCCAGAAGCTTTTCTGCTCGGATTGCAACAAAAGGAATGATCATTGCTGCAACACACAGTGCCGAACACAGAAGGCTGCGGTTAAGTCCAAAACGGTAGATCAGAAGCGTATATCCAACCAGCCCGAACAGGATCGAAGGGATTCCGGAAAGCCCGGTGATCGCCATATTTACAAGGACGGAAAATCGTTTTCCGGTGCTGTAAAATACAAGATAAATGGCAGCGCCGATACCAAGGACACCGCCGATCAGTGCGGAAAGTGCGCCAAGGTAAATGGAACCCATCAGTGCAGGATAGATACCGCCTGCAGTTCCAAGTGGAACACCGGCAGGCTTGTCCAGAAGGAAGGACAGGCTAAATACTTTTTTCCCTTTCCAGAAGACATAAAGGAAAAGGAAGAGTGTAACAACGATCACGCAAAGTCCGAGTATACTGAGAATCAGGCGTGTGAAAAATTTCTGCAGTTTAGTTCTCATGGGTGGCAAGCCTCCTTTTCAGAAGATAGCTGATACCGAGTACGATGAAAAGAATCACAAGCAGCACAGCATTTGCAACGTAAAGTACGGAGAGGTGAAGGCTTCCGTATTCAATACTTCCCATTTCCAGTGCGGTTAGGGCAGGAAGTGTCTGACCACGTCCAAGGAGTTTGGGATAAATCGGGGAATTACCGATTACCATCATGACGGCCATTGTCTCGCCAAGTGCGCGGCCGAATGCCATCATTGCACCTGCAATGATTCCCGGCCGGATTGCCGGAAGAATAAAATGCAGCAGGGTAAATTCTCTGGAGAATCCAAGTGTGATCGCACTGAACTCGTAAGTCTTTCGTGCAGTCTGTAAAGATTCATGACAGGTGGAAATAACGAATGGTAAAAGCATGATCCCCAGCACGATCCCGGCTGCCAGGATACATTGACCGGCTGCCATATGGAGGTGGGTGGCAAAGGCTTTTACAAGAACCGTAAGTCCGATAAATCCGAAGATGACGGACGGGATTCCTGCAACCAGATCGATGAACGCAAGGAATAAGGATGCCACCTTTTTCGGAAGGTAATAGTCCAGAAAGCAGGCACAGGCAACGCCGAAGATGAGTGCGAGGACAACTGCGATCGCTGAGACATAAAGGGTACCGGCAATCGCAGGTAAAAGTCCGTACTGCGGTTTCTGACTGACAGGGCGCCATTCAGTGGTAGGCAGGAACATTTTGATTCCAAGCTGTGAAATGGCAGGAATACTTTCCTTCACAATATGGATCATCATGACTGCCATCAGTGCCGTTACGAGAAAGGCAGCCAGATAAATGATTCCTTTGCTGAATTTATCTGAAAGTTTCTTAAACATAGTAAATCCTTTCTAGGTATGATGCAGGACAGACAGCGCTGTCCGGATACAAATCAAAATTGACCCCTGGGATTAACCAGCGACATATAGCAAGAAAAAGGGGTGTGTCTTTGCACACCCCTTCAATATCGGAAGATTATTTCATAGGAATGAATCCCATATCTTCTACAGTTTTCTGTCCTTCATCACCAAGAACGTAATCAAGGAAAGCCTGCTGTACATCTGTCGGATCACCAGAACCTACAAGAAGAAGTGGTCTCTGGATGATGTAAGATCCATCAAGAATGTTTTCTTTTGTTGCAGCAACACCGTTTACTTTCAGTGGAGTTACTTTTCCTTCATTCTGGTTAGCAACACCAAATGAAGCATATCCGATTGCGTACTGGTTATCAATGATATCCTGAACAAGTTCACCCATAGAAGAAGCCTGGATCGCATCCGCTTTTACTTCTGTGTCACCCATGATATTCTTCTGGAATACTTCGTGAGCTCCACCGTTGATATCACGTGTAATAACAACAACTTCTTCGTCAGGAAGAGATGAGTCAAGATCTTTCCATGTAGCATATTCGCCGGAGAAAAGTCCTACGATCTGTTCCGTTGTAAGGTTATCAAGAACATCATTTACCGGATTAGCCGGGTTTACTGCAATCGTCAGAGCATCGATACCAACCTGGTATTCTTTTTCATCTTTGATTGCTTCTTTTTCTTCATCCTTTACGCTTCTTGCAACCATACCAAATGTTGCAGTTCCATCGATAACGGCTTTGGTTCCCTGTCCGGATCCGCCTGCTGAAACGTAGATTGCGATATCTTCTTTTGGAAGAGATGAATCATATGCATCCCATGTTCCATAAGTATCAAAGAAAGTAGTAGCCATAGAAGTGATAACCGGTGCTAAAGTAGAAGATCCGTTAAATAAGATCTGGTTACTTTCTGTATCGGCAGAAGCTTCTGTCTTTGCACCCTCTTCTTTTTTGCTGTCAGCAGAATCTGACTTGCTGCTTCCGCATCCTACTGCCATAGATGATACCATAGCAAGTGTAAGAGCGATTGATAAAAATCTCTTTTTCATTGTATGTATTCCTCCCTGAATAAAATTTACATATCCAAAATAAAAATTTAACATTCTTTTAATAAAATGTATGTTGCATGGACAACATTTTTTATAGATAATTTACATGAATGATATAGAATATATCTATACACTAAATATATATGGAAGGAATGGAAAAGCCATGCTATACTGTACATACGAATATGTGTTTGGTTTTTATTCTACGGGAACTTCCTGTGAAATAAAAGGTATTGCGTGCCATAGGTGCACATTTTTTAAATTATGGAGGAATTCATGACGGAAGAAATTAAAAAGCTGATCATTTATACAAGAAAAATGAAGAAAAGGGAGCCGTTGTACCGGGACTACCCGGAGGAGTTCCGGGAAGAGATCCGGGGATATCTGGAAAGCAACCATATTTCCAGACTCTATGCACATCAGGTTGAGATGTTTGAGAAGGTCAGAGCCGGAGAAAATGTGGTTATTACGACTTCGACGGCAAGTGGAAAGACGCTTGCCTTTTTGCTCCCGGTATTGCAGGAAATTCTGGAAGACCCGCTGACACGTGCGATTTTTATTTACCCGACCAAGGCACTGGCAAGTGACCAGTACCGCGCGATGCAGTCGATTTTGAAATTTTTCGGAGAGGGAAGAGTTTCAGCAGGCGTGTACGATGGAGATACCAAACCTGCCGAGCGGACAAGGATCCGCAAGAGTGCAAATATTATCCTGACCAATCCGGAGATGCTGAACTCGGCATTCCTTCCGAATCACAGCAATTACGGGTTTGACGCGATTTTTGCAAATTTACGATATGTAGTGATCGATGAGCTTCATTCTTACCGCGGTGCTTTCGGAGCACATCTGGCAAATATTTTCCGGAGAATGCACCGGATTTGCCGGTATTACCATTCGAATCCGCATTTTCTGTGCAGCTCCGCGACGATCGCCAATCCGGTAGAGCTTGCCGAAAAGATCTGTGGAAGCGGATTTACGCTGATTGACCGGGATGGATCGCCGGCACCGGAGAAGGAATACTGTATTATCCAGCCGCCAGAGATCAAGGGGAATAATGACAAAGTATACGGAAGGATTGCGGCGTCAACCGTGGCAGCCGGACTGATACCGGAGCTGGTGGAAGAGGATCATCATTTTATCACCTTTGGACGATCCAGGAGAAATGTAGAAGTTATTCTAAAAGAAGCAAAGGATAAATTAGATGCTGCCGGATTTCTTGGAATGGCGCGGGTGGGCGGCAAGAATCCGGCAGATCTGATCGCAGGATACCGTGGCGGTTATACCCCGCTGGAGCGAAAAGAGATTGAGCGGAAGATGACGGAGGGAGAACTGACCGGGCTGGTATCGACGAATGCACTGGAGCTTGGGATCGACATCGGAAAGCTGGATGCAACTGTGATCGTCGGTTATCCGGGGACAAGGGCGTCCTTCTGGCAACAGAGTGGACGTGCCGGACGAAGCGGCAGTGCCTGTGTCAATTATCTGATCCTGGAAAATGAACCGTTTGACCAGTACATTGCCATCGATCCGGAATGGCTGTTCTCAAGAGAAAGTGAAAATGCGATCGTGGATCCGGACAATCTTCTGATCGAGCTTGCACATCTGCGCGCAGCGGCTGCTGAGATGCCACTTTCACTGGATGATATTGCGCTTTTTCCGGATCTTGGAGAAATGATCCCGGTGCTTTTAAGCGCCGGAGAAGTAAAAAGCCTTGCCGGAAGATTTGCCTGGGCGGGACCTGCATTTCCGGCAGGGGATTACAGCCTGCGTAATATGGACAAGACCAGGTTCAAGCTGCTCGCGCAGGAGGACGGACATGAGATCACGGAGATGGACGAATCCCAGGCATACCATGAGATCCATCCGGGTGCTGTATATATGCATGATGGTGCATCCTATGAGATCACGAAGATGGATCTGGTCAGCCGGACAGCTTACGCCATTCCGTTTACAGGGGATTATTATACGGTACCGGCAGGACAGGAAGAGACGCGTATCCTGCATGTATTTCAGGAGGACGCGTATCAGAGGACGGAAATCCGTTTTGGAGATATCAATGTAAACGAAATCATTGCTATGTACAAGAAACTGCAGTTCCATAACCATCAGAATCTGGGCTATGTGACGCTGACACAGCCGCTTCAGAAGGATTATGGCACGGAAAGCACCTGGCTTACGATGCCGGAGAATGTTGTCAGAGTCTACCGGAGTCTTCTTTTGCCAAATCGGATGGGAGAGCTGGTGCTGAACAATCATTTTGACGGAATGCAGTATGCGATCAAGAATGCGGTAATGATGGTGACGATGACGGAACGGGATGATATCGATGTGACCATGTCCAACAATGCGACCATTCCGGATGAGTTCCGGGAGGAAAAGGTGTCCCTCTTCATTTATGACAAATATGAGGGCGGACTTGGTTATTCGGAGAAGATCTATGATCTGATTCCGGAAATTCTGGAAAGTGCGATTAAAATGGTCAGCGGCTGTCCGTGTGAGGATGGCTGTCCGGCATGCGTAGGTGACTACAATCTGGATAAGAAGACGGTTCTGTGGGGACTTGATAATCTTCTGGAAGAGAGCGAACCGCCGGTTTATCTGAAGAAAAATATCAAAGAGCCACAGCCTGTGATCCGGAAAGAATTTTCTTTCTTCAATCTGCCGGATGAGTGGGAGAAGGTCTGTTATGCCGTGGTCAAAAATGGCGAGGTAGGCGGGCAGTTCCTGAAGACCATTAAAAAAGTCAGTACAGAAGGACACAAGCTGATCCTGACGATGGAAAATGAATTTTATGCAAAATGGCTGATGGAGCCGGATAACCTCCAAAGTCTGACCAATACCTTGCGGTATCATGTGATCTGTCCGGCGGATATGCAGATCCGGGTACGGTATGAAGCGAAAATGGATGAGCAGGAGAAAAAAGAACGACAGAAGAAGAGAGACCGTTTGCAAAGGCGATATGATGAACAGCTTGGAAATGAATAATATAGAAGAAATAAAAACTTTAAATCGTTACCAGCAGGAGGCGGTGCTGGATGAAAGCCCGGCATGTCTGGTAAATGCAAATGTAGGGAGCGGAAAGACAACAGTGCTGATCGAGAAAGTGCGGCATCTGCATGAGAAAAAGCAGGTTTCGTATGAGAAAATGGCAGTGCTTACCTTTACCAACAAGGCGGCAGATGAGATCGCAGAACGTCTATCCAGAAAGGAAGCAGAACTTACGGAAGAAGAACTGTGGGGATTTGGAACCTTTCACAGTGTTGCCTTAAGGATTCTGCGAAGATTTCTTCCGGAAAGGGCAGAAGACGGAACAAAATTGGAAGAATGGAACCGGGAATTTACCGTTATCACACCGGAAGATGAAATGGAAATGGTGCTTGCCATCGCAAAAGAAGGCGGTTATAAGATCAAATACCAGAACCGTCTGAAAAAGCGGATGGAAGAAGATTACGCGGCATATCGGAAAGGAAGAACACAGGGAAAATACAAAGATGATCTGTTTCAGATCTTTCCGTTTCTTGAGAAGGCAAAAAGACAGCAGAATAAAATGTCTTTTGCAGATCTTCTGGAAGAAGGAACGCAGGTGGCAAAAGAGCAGGAAGAGGTGCTGGATCTTAAGTGGATCATTGTCGATGAGGTACAGGACAGTGACGAAAAACAGCTGAAATTTCTGGAGGCGTTAAAAGGCACACAGGCCCACTTTTTTGCGGTGGGGGATCCGAATCAGGTGATCTACAGCTGGAGAGGAACCGGACCGAATATGTTCTTCCTGATTAAGCACAGATTTGGCGCAAAAGAACTGACTCTGCCGGTTAACTACCGGTCCGATGAAGTGATCCTGGAAGCGGCGAACCGTTTTCTTCAGTTTGGAGGAAAGATTGAGGGAAGTGGTGAAAGAGGGGAGAAGATTCTGGTAAGGAATCATTATGATCCATTTATCGAGGCAGAGTATCTGACAGAGCGGATCCGTGAGCTTCATGAGCAGGGACTTCCTTACCGGGAGATTGCGGTTTTCTACCGGGTGCAGAAGCAGGCAGAGATTCTGGAAAAAGTATTTGAAAGAGCAGAACTTCCTTATGTTCTTCCGGCAAAACAGAAAGAGGATGAGGATCCGGTTCCGGAAAGACCTCATATGATTCGGGAGTATGTTGCAGAAGGGAAGCTGAATGCGGTTTCGGGCGAACATACGATGGAAAAAGTGGCAGATACAGAACGACAGACGGCGGAAGAAGACGCAGTTCATCTTATGACACTGCACGCCTCAAAAGGTCTGGAATTTGACTATGTATTCATCATCGGAATGAATCAGGGACTGATCCCGCTTCGCTGCAAAAGCATAGAACAGGAAGAAGAGGAGCGCCGTCTGTTCTTCGTAGGACTGACCCGTGCAAGGAAGAACCTGGAACTTTCCTATTATACAAATCCGACGATCCCGGGGACATATGAGACACCAAGCAATTATTTGCGGATGCTGCCGGAGGAGCTGCTCGACTGGGAAGAAAAGCCGGGAAGTGAGTCGCGGAAAGCGAATCTGCAGAAACTGCGGAAAGATACGCGGGAGCTGATCAGGGAGAAAAAGCAGGAGGAAGAAGAACAGAAAGAAACACGGAAGCCAGAGCGAAAAGGCAGACATCCGAAGTACGGGGAAGGGGAGATTATTTCTGAGGACGAGATGATGATCGAACTGGAATTTCCGGGATATGGAAAAAAACAATTTCTGAAAGCATTTGGCGAAGTGGAAGTTTTGAAAGGCTTATAGAAAATGGCAATACAAATTGTTTACTGAAAGAATTTATCAATAAAATATTTTTTCATGAAAGGGCATATGGGAGTGAATTTTTTTTCACCTCTATATGCCTTTTAAAAGAAAAGTGAATATTTATTCATAGAATTATTGCGATAATTTTATTATAATTTCAATAAATTTTATGAATATTTTATTTATTTCTAAGGAGGTAGCAATATGGATGCTATGAAAATCGCCAACAGTATACCGATGTGGATCGCCTGTGGAATCCCGGTAATACTCGTTATCGCACAGGCCCTGATCTTTGCAAAAAAATCTTATTCGGCAGGAAAGAAGATCGGACTTACAGAAAAGCAGATGAAGAACGCAATCAAGAGCAGCGCGATCACTTCCATTGGACCATCTATTGTAATCTTACAGTGTACTCCTGAAAGATGAAAAGAATATCGAGCTTTTAAAGACTTTAAAAGTATATCTGGAAAATAATATGAACTACAGCGCAACAGCTGAGAAATTATATGTACATATCAATACGATCAGGAAGAGGATCGACAAGGTAAACGAACTTCTGCAGATTGACTGGAGCGATAATATTGCAAGGATGAATGCAGAGCTTTTACTGCGCTTTTTGAATCTGGAAGAAAAAATTTAACGTTTCCTTGAACAAGAATTGATGATTTTCAGGGCAAAAGATGATACAATATATATTGTGTGAAAAAAAAGACAAAAAGGGAGATGCCTATGCCAAAGAAACAGAAGGCAAAGATAAAGCAGAAAAATAAGTGCCCTGAAAAGCTGATCCGGACAGAGGCTGCAAAAGAGATTGCAGAGATAGACCGTTCGCTTCAGGATCAGAAGTATCAGCTCAGATGCAGAGCTGCAATCGATCTTCTTACAGCAAAGCTGAATATGATAAATGCAGATCTTTCGCGCAAGAAACGCCATGTTGTGATCAACCAGATCAGCAGCAGAGTGAAGACGGCAGAGAGTATTTATACAAAACTGATCCGGAAAGGCCTGGAGCCGGATTTTGACACGGCAAGAGCAGAACTGAAGGATTTGATCGGAATCCGCGTGGTCTGTCCATTTGAAGATGAAGTGTACGAGGTCGCAGACCGTCTGAAAGCGCAGGGAGATGTACAGATCATCCGTGAGAAAGATTATATTAAGAATCCCAAAAAGAACGGATACAAGAGTCTTCACATGATCGTGGAGGTCCCAATTTATTCATCCAAAGGACCACTGAAGGAAAAGGTGGAGATCCAACTCCGTACGGTGGCAATGGATTACTGGTCTGTGCTCGAGTACCAGATATTTTATAAGAAGACAGAGAATGAAGAGGTTGCAAAGGAATTAAAAACCTATGCAGATGAAATTTCTGAGCTGGATGCAAAAATGCTGAAACTCAGGGATAAGATTGAAAAAATGTAGTAGAAACACAGGGAAAGAATGTGCGAAGGCGCATTCTTTTTTTGATACAATCAGGAAATCAATTGCATAGGCATTCCAGTTAGGTTATAATCTAGTACAGTATGGACAGATAAATTACAGAATGGATATGAGGAAATACCATGAAAATGATCAAGACAGATAAACTTGTATTTGAATATGCAAAGCGTGACGAAGAAGGTAATATTATAGGGAAAAGCCGCGCTATTGATGAGGTATCGCTGGATATCGAGCCGGGACAGTTTATTGCGATCCTGGGGCATAATGGCTCTGGGAAGTCTACACTTGCAAAGCATATGAATGCCCTGCTGGTTCCGTCTGACGGAACCATGTGGGTAGACGGAATGGACACGAAGGAAGATGAACATCTGTGGGATGTACGTCAGAGCGCCGGAATGGTATTCCAGAATCCGGATAATCAGATCATAGGAACGGTCGTTGAGGAAGACGTGGGATTTGGTCCGGAGAACCTGGGCGTGCCGACAGAGGAGATCTGGCAGAGAGTGGAAGATAGCCTGAAAGCGGTTGGGATGATTGAATACCGTCACCATTCACCGAATAAATTGTCCGGGGGGCAAAAGCAGAGGGTTGCGATCGCCGGTGTCATGGCAATGCGTCCAAAATGTATTGTACTGGATGAGCCAACTGCGATGCTGGATCCGAATGGAAGAAAAGAAGTACTTCGAAGTGTGATGGAGCTGAGAAAAAGAGAACACATTACAGTGATTCTGATCACCCATTATATGGAAGAGGTTGTAGATGCAGACCACGTATTCGTAATGGATCACGGTCATGTGGTAATGCAGGGAACACCGAGAGAAATCTTTTCACAGGTGGATACTTTAAAGCACTACAGACTGGATGTGCCGCAGGTGACGATCCTTGCTGATGAACTGAGAAAAAGAGGACTTGATATTCCGGCGGGAGTTTTGAAGAAGGAAGAATTGGTGGAGATATTATGTCGATTAAATTAGAACATATCAATTATGTATACAGTGAAGGAACTGCATATGAAAAGCATGCGCTGAAGGATGTATCCCTGGAAATCCCACACGGTGAATTTATCGGGATCATTGGTCACACCGGCTCCGGTAAATCGACACTGATCCAGCACCTGAACGGACTGATCAAGGCGACAAGCGGAGCACTTTATTACAACGGAGAGAATATTTACGGAGAAAACTATAACTTACGTGAGCTGCGAAATCAGGTCGGGCTGGTCTTTCAGTATCCGGAGCATCAGCTTTTTGAGGTCAATGTACTTCAGGATGTCTGTTTTGGACCGAAGAATCAGGGACTTTCACCGGAAGAATGTGAAAAGCGGGCAAGAGAGGCGTTGCAGCTTGTTGGTCTCAAAGAAAAATATTTCGATCATTCCCCGTTTGATCTGTCAGGCGGGCAGAAAAGACGTGCAGCGATCGCAGGTGTACTGGCAATGCGTCCGAAGGTACTGGTTCTGGATGAACCGACTGCAGGACTGGATCCGAAGGGAAGAGATGAGATCCTGGATCAGATTGCCTATCTGCACGAAAAAGCAGACATGACTGTCATTTTAGTTTCCCACAGTATGGAAGATATTGCAAAATATGTGGATCGTATTATTGTGATGAATAAAGGCAGCGTCATGTTTAATGATGTGCCAAAGAAAGTGTTTGCACACTACAAAGAACTGGAGAGTGTGGGACTTGCAGCACCACAGGTAACGTACATCATGCATGCGCTGAAGGAAAAGGGAATGGATGTTCCGACAGATGCAACCACGATAGAAGAAGCAGCGGATGGCATTATGAAAGCACTGAAGAAGGAGAGGGCAGCCAAATGATTCGAGACATAACGATTGGACAATATTATCCGGCTGACAGCCGTATCCATAAGCTGGATCCGCGTGTGAAGATTGTATGCACACTGCTGTATCTGATTTCTCTTTTTACATTTAAAAGTATTTTGGGATATGTACTTGCGACTGTGTTCCTGTTTGGATGCATTAAGCTGGCGAAGGTACCGTTTAAATTCATTGTCAGAGGACTGAAGCCAATTATCATTCTGCTTCTGATCACAGTAGGTTTCAACTTATTTCTGACACCGGGCGGAAAGACACTGGTCCATGTGGGCTTTATCAAGATCACGGAGTACGGCTTAAGCACAGCGGTTTATATGGCGATCCGGCTGATCTATCTGATTATGGGATCCTCACTTATGACACTGACAACTACACCGAATTCACTGACAGATGGTCTGGAGAAGCTTCTTCACCCATTGAATAAGCTCCATGTACCGGTACATGAGATTTCGATGATGATGTCGATCGCACTTCGTTTTATTCCGATCCTTCTGGAGGAAACGGATAAGATCATGAAGGCACAGATTGCCAGAGGTGCGGATATGGAAAGTGGAAATCTGATCCAGAAGGCAAAGGCAATGATTCCGATCCTGGTTCCGCTCTTTGTATCCGCATTCCGCCGTGCCAATGATCTTGCAATGGCAATGGAAGCAAGATGTTATCGCGGTGGCAATGGCAGAACCAAGATGAAACCTCTGATTTATAAGAGTGCTGACCACATGGCATACCTGATTACGATCCTGTATGTTGTGATCGCATTTGTTGTTGGAAGATATGTTCCATTCAAGCTGTGGATCTTTTAAGGAGTCATAAGATGAGAAGAATCAGATTAACAGTGGCTTATGATGGAACAAATTATTGTGGCTGGCAGATCCAGCCAAATGGAATTACGGTCGAGGAAGTGCTGAATAAGGCAATCTGTAAGCTCACCGGAGAAGAGATTCAGGTGATAGGGGCGAGCCGGACGGATTCCGGGGTTCATGCAAGAGGAAATATTGCTGTGTTTGACACGGAAAGCAGGATACCGGCAGAACGTTTTTCTTATGCCCTGAATCAGCGTCTTCCGAAAGATATTGTAGTTGTAAAATCAGATGAGGTGGATCTTAACTGGCATCCACGTTATCAGGATACTCTGAAAACCTATGAATATCATATCATCAATACGAAAGTGCCGATTCCGACAGAGAGGCTTTATAATTACTTTGTAAGTTTTGACCTGGACGTGGGGCAGATGAGACGCGGAGCGGCTTATCTGGTAGGAGAACACGATTTTGCACCATTTTGCTGTATCCGTACTAATGCAAAGACAACGGTGCGGACAATCACGGATTTGCAGATTCTGCAAAGCGGAGAGCATATTACGATCCGGATTACGGGAAATGGATTTTTGTATAACATGGTGCGCATCATAGCCGGGGTACTGGTGCGTGTCGGAAGAGGATTTTACGAACCGGAAAAGGTAAAGGAACTTTTGGAAGGCGGAGAAAGAACCAGGGAAGCGGTCACGGCACCGCCGCAGGGACTCTGCCTGATGGAAATCCGCTATCAGAATGAAGAATAGTGCATGAGTCTGCTTTTTAGGCAGGCTCATTTTTTAACAGGAGATTCCGAATAGAAGGTATTACATATCGGAGAAATTTTACAATAGAAAAACTCTATAGAGAAGTCGGACTATCCGGATAAACAATAAGTAAAACAGGCAGTTTTATTGAAGAAATATTATGAAAATGTTATCCTAATAACCAGAGGCATTTTGTAAAAACAGCATAGAAACAGGATGTCATTAAAGAGAGAAAAGGGAAGAAATATGAATTATGTAGGAATTGATATCGGATCAACAGCATCCAAGGTTGTTGTTGAAGGAGATAAGAAAGAACATTTCGTACTGCCGACAGGATGGAGCAGCAAAGAGACTTGCGAAAAGATCAAGAATAAGCTGCTTGAGATGGGGGTAGATGTTACCTCAGATGATACAAAGGTAGTTGCTACAGGATATGGAAGAATCGCAGTTGATTTTGCAGATCATGTAATTACAGAGATTACCTGCCATGCCAGAGGTGGTCGTGAACTTGCAGGGGGGGACTGTTCGATCATTGATGTGGGAGGACAGGATACGAAGGTGATCATTGTACAGAATGGAATGGTATCCGATTTCCAGATGAATGATAAATGTTCGGCGGGAACAGGAAAGTTTCTGGAGATCATGGCGAACCGCCTGGGTGTTACGATCAATGAATTATTTGATATGGCGGCAGCAGGAGAAGTTATTCCGATCAGCTCACTTTGTACGGTATTTGCCGAATCTGAGGTGATTAACTATATCGGAGAAGGAAAAAAGCGTGAAGATATTGCGGCCGGAGTTGTAGATTCTGTTGCCAATAAAGTAGTGCAGCTTGCGCAGAAAAAGGAACTTGGAGACAGAGTGATCCTGACTGGAGGACTCAGTCACAGCATTTATTTCACAGGAATCCTGTCAGACAAGCTGGATCAGAAAGTGGAATCAGAAGAGTTTGGCCGTTTTGCCGGGGCATACGGGGCAGCACTTCTTGCCAGAGAAAAAAAGGATAAAAGGAGATAATGAAAATGGAACTGATTAAAGATTTACCAGAGGTATTTGAGGAATTTGCAGAGCAGAGACAGAAATCGTTTCTGGCTGTCAAGGAGTTAAAAGAGAAAGGGGTTCCGGTTGTTGGATCGTACTGTACATACTTCCCGAAAGAGATTGCAATGGCGATGGGGGCAGGATGCGTAAGCCTTTGCTCAACTTCTGATGAGACAATTCCGGAAGCAGAGAAAGATCTTCCGAAGAACCTCTGTCCGCTGATCAAATCAAGCTATGGATTTGCAAAGACAGACAAATGTCCGTTCTTCTATTTCTCAGATGTAGTAGTTGGGGAAACAACCTGTGATGGTAAGAAGAAGATGTACGAATATATGTCAGAATTCAAAGATGTATTTATCATGGAACTTCCGAATAGCCAGAGAGAACCGGGACTTCAACTCTGGAAAGGCGAGATCATCCGTTTCAAGGAATATCTGGAACAGAAATTTGGCGTGACGATCACGGAAGAGCAGATCCGTGAAGCTGTAAAGACAGAGAATCAGGCACGTCGATCCTTAAAGAAACTTTATGAAGTAATGAAATATGATCCGGCTCCGATTAAAGGACAGGATCTGTTCAAAGTTCTGTACGGAAGCACCTTCAAATTTGACCGTTCCCTGATCCCGGGTGAAGTGGATGCTCTTACTGCGAAGATTGAAAAAGAATATGCAGAGGGCAAAAGAGAAGAGAAGAAACCACGTATCCTGATCACAGGATGTCCAATCGGAGGAGCAACTGAAAAAGTAATCCGTGCCGTAGAAGACAACGGTGGTATTGTTGTAACTTTTGAAAATTGCAGCGGTGCAAAATCCATTGACAAGCTGGTAGACGAGGACGCAGAAGATATCTACGATGCAATCGCAAGAAGATACCTCAGCATTGGATGTTCTGTTATGACGCCGAACCCGAATCGTCTGGAGCTTCTTGGAAGACTGATCGACGAATATCAGGTAGACGGTGTGGTAGATATGATCCTTCAGGCCTGTCATACCTACAATGTGGAGACTAATACCATCCGCAAGTTTGTGACAGGTGAAAAGGGAATTCCGTATATCAGTGTGGAAACCGATTACTCTCAGGCAGACATCGGACAGCTGAACACCAGACTTGCTGCGTTTGTTGAGATGCTGTAAATGGAGAGTATGATGAAGAGAAATGCGTTTCAGTTCCGCAGGGCGAATGAGGAGGATCTTCCTGAAATTTGTCGTATAGTAAAGCTTGCCGGAGAAATTGTTCCCGTGAAAGAATGGTTTGAGGCAGAGGATGAAGAATTTCTTGCAAAGCATATCCGTGAGGAAGGATTTACCCTTTTGGCAAAGAAAAATGGACAGACTGCAGCAATCATGATTGTCCGTATTCCCGGACTGGCAGAGGACAACCTGGGAGAATATCTGAAGATTTCCAGGAAAGAAATGAAGCGGGTTGCGCATCTGGAGATTGCTGTTGTAGTACCGGAGTATCAGGGATACGGACTGCAATATGAGCTTTTCTGTCAGTCAGAAGCAATCGTAAAAAATAAGCAGATGAGGTATCTGATGGCAACAGTTCATCCGGATAATATATACAGTTTTCGCAATATGGAAAAGCTTGGAATGAAGGCAGTTCTCGAGACAAAGAAGTATGGCGGGAAACGAAGATATGTTATGAGTAAAACATTAGAATCTTAGAAAGAAACGAAAGAGCTTATGGAAAATGTAATGGCACATTTTCCATAAGCTCTTTTTGAATACAAGTATGAATTGTAAAATGAGAAAGTTTCTTAACTAACAACTTCAATGTTGACATACTAACTTCGGGTAATATAAACTATCCTAAGTTAGAAAATGCAAACAAGAGGAAACAGAATGAAATTCAAAAATAAAATCATTGTGGTCTGTCTGTGCGCATCTGTATTCGCGGGTGGATGCGGTCAAGGTGGTCAGAATACAACAAAGAGTAAAAATAGTGAAGGAACAGCCAGTTCGAAGGAAAGTACAGAACGAATCTCTCAGGATAATGAGGCATCAAAAGACATTTTTGCAATGGATACCTATATGACAGTGACAGCATATGGAGAAAAAGCACAGGATGCGGTGGATGCCGCTGAAGCAGAGATTGAAAGATTAGATACACTTTTATCAACGGGAAATGCAGACAGTGAGATTGTAAAACTGAATGAACAGAAAAGTGCAACACTTTCAGAAGATGGCGGATATCTTGTGAAGCGCGCACTGGAACTGAATAAGGAAACGGATGGGGCATTTGATATCGCAATTTATCCGGTTATGGAGGCGTGGGGATTTCCGACACAGAATTTCCGTGTACCGTCGGCTGATGAACTGGCAGGACTTCTGGAACATGTGGATGCATCGAAGATTTCATACGATAAGGATACAAGAAAAATCTCATTTGAAGATGACCAGATGAAGATTGATCTTGGGGGGATTGCAAAAGGCTACACCTCTTCGAGAATTATGGAGATTTTCAAAGAGAACGGGATTGAAAGTGGTCTGGTAAATCTGGGCGGAAACGTACAGGCACTCGGAACCAAAACAGATGGAAGCAACTGGAGAGTTGCAGTGCAGAGCCCAGACGATACCGAGGACTACCTGGGAGTTTTATCTATTCAGGATAAAGCGGTAATCACATCCGGCGGATATGAGCGCTATTTTGAACAGGATGGTGTAACCTATCATCACATTATCGATCCAAAGACAGGATATCCGGCAGAGAACGGACTGGTATCTGTCACGATCGTAAGTTCGGATGGAACACTTGCAGACGGACTTTCCACATCCCTTTTTATTATGGGTGAGAAAAAAGCGGCGGAGTTCTGGAGAGCGCACAGTGAGGAGTTTGAGGCGATCTTTGCGACAGATGATGGGACGATTTATGTGACAGAAGGTCTGAAAGACAGCTTTACAACGGATCTTGACATGAAGGTTATTACGAAATAATTTGCGTGAAATGAGAGGATAATGAGAGATGGACATCAAAGAAACCGGTAAAAAATTAAAACCGTTTGCACCCGTTCTTTCAGTTGCACTGGTTACGGCGTGCGTGGCAGGCTCTTTAAGTGGATATGAGGCTCCGGTCTATGCGGCGACACAGGAAGAAACACCGGCAAAAAAAGAAGAGACAAAAGAGAAGAAAGAAGAAAAAAAGACAGCAGCCAAAGGATCATTTGACCTGGAGGATGGTGTGTATAAGGGAACCGGAACCGGGTATGCAGGAGACATCACCGTATCGGTACTGATCAAGGACAAGCAGATCGTTTCGATTGATATTCTGAGCTCTTCCGATGATGCGGCGTTTTTCACGCGTGCGAAAGCGGTGATCGACAAGATCATCGAAGGACAGACGCTGGATGTGGATACTGTATCGGGAGCAACGTTCAGTTCCAGAGGAATCATCAGCGCAGTAAAAAATGCGCTGACCGGGGAAAAGGATACCAGCGAGACAGGACAGGCGCAGTCCGGTCAGACAGGGGCGGCGGCAGGAAGCTCAACTAGTGTGGCACAGGTAGAAGATGCGGCAGCGTATAAGGACGGAACTTATTACGGTTCGGGAACCGGATTTGGCGGTCCGTTGAAGGTTATGGTAGAAATCAGCGGAGGGAAGATCGCATCCATCCAGATTGTGGAGAACAGTGACGGAAGCGATTATATTTCCAAAGCAGCTTCTCTGATCGATTCTATTATTACGACACAGAGTACTAATGTGGATACGGTGTCAGGGGCAACCTACAGCTCTGTCGGAATTATCCAGGCAGTCCGGGATGCACTGGGTCAGGCGGCGGTAAATGGTACATCGGACAGCACGCAAAATAACAATAACAACAGTAATAACAATAGTTCGTCAGATGACGATCATTCTACTGTAACCGGAACTGTTCCGTACAAGGAAGGAATCTATTACGGAACGGCAGAGGGCTACAGCGGAGATGTATCCGTTGCAGTCGTAATCCAGGAAAAGACGATCAAAGCAATTCTGATCACAGAAAGCTCAGATGATGAAGCATTCTTTAATCGTGCAATGGATGTTGTGAAAAAGGTGATAAGGACACAGAAGACAGACGATGTAGATACTGTGTCAGGAGCAACCTACAGTTCCAAAGGACTGTTAAATGCAATCAAGAATGCACTGAAACAGGCAGAGAAAGTGACAAATGGAGAATCCATTGATGAGAAGCCGGATTTGACAGAATTAAAAGAACTGATCGAGAAAGCTGAGAAGCTGGAAGAGGATACATACACAGAAACGAGCTGGACAGTTCTGCAGACCAGACTTGCGGACGCAAAAGATGCACTTGAGGAAACGAAACAGACTGCGGTTGATAAAGCGGTGGAAAAGCTGAAAACAGCAATCGCACAGCTTGAGTCGAAAGACGGAAAAGATGAGGAAAATACAAAGTATATCAGTGGAATCTATGAGGTGACCGTTCCTTGTAAGCCGGATGATGACGAAGATTTTGAAGAATATAATCTGACGATGACGGTGACAATCCGCGACGACAAGATTGTGGCAATCACGGATATCACGGGCGATGGGGACAGCGGTAATGACAGATATATCACGAAAGCTGCAAATGGTACTTCAAATATAAAGGGTGTGGTATCCCAGATCATAGATAAAGGAATGCCGGAGGATATTGATACTGTTTCCCGTGCAACCTGCTCTTCCAATGCAATCCTGGAAGGATGCAAGAAAGTACTGGAAGAAGCAGAAAGACCGACAGATATGGAGGCTGAATAACAATGAGAGAATTCTGGGTAAGACTGGTAAGTATGCTCGCGATCGTGGGAGTTCTGCTGGGATACAATTCAGTGCTGGATGTGCGTGCGAAAGAAGATGAGATCGCCCGGCTTTCCGCACAGGTTGCCGGAAACGGACAATCAGACAGCGGAAATGGAGGTTCCACAAACTACAAGGACGGAACCTATACCGGGGAAGCTGATGGATTTGGCGGAACGATCCAGGTAGAAGTGAAGATTGAGAAAAGCAAGATTGCAGAGATCAATGTGATATCGGCAGAGAAAGAAGACGGAGCATACCTTTCCATGGCAAAGGATATGATTCCGAAGATCATCGATGCACAGAGCGCAGATATAGATACGATCAGTGGTGCGACATTCAGCTCGACCGGAATCAAAAATGCATCGGAACAGGCTCTGGAAAAGGCGGTAAAGTAACGTGAAAAAGATGGATATTCATAATTTAACGGCGAAAGATATAAAAAAATTACATATATGGCTGAGAGCATTGATCCAGGTACTGTATTTCCTGTTTATCCCATCTGTGTATACAGCGGCATTTGCCGGAGTGAAATACATCTTTACACAGATCAGCGCAGGCGAAAAGGTTGCCATGACCTCTTTTGTGACAGTACTGGTTGTGATCTGCATTTACACCATTCTGTTCGGAAGATTCTTTTGCGGATTCGCTTGTGCGTTCGGTACACTGGGAGATGGTGTGCATGCACTCTATGTGTGGATCTGTAAAAAGATGAAAAAGAAACCTCTTCAGATTGCGGATGCATGGACAGAAAAGCTCTGTTATCTGAAATATATTGTACTGGCACTGATTTCAATCTTGTGCTTTGCTGGTGTCTACAGCAAGGCAAAAGGAACCAGCCCGTGGGATGTATTTTCCATGCTCCATGCCGGCAACTTTAAGCTTGGCGGATATCTGGTGGGAATCGTTCTTCTGGTTCTGATCCTTGTGGGAATGTGTTTTGAAGAACGGTTTTTCTGCAGAAATTTCTGCCCGATGGGAGCTGTGTTTTCCCTGCTTCCGGTGTTTCCGTTTTTCGCACTTCACAGAGACCGGGAAAACTGCATCAAAGGATGCAAGGCATGTACAAAGAAATGTCCTTCTAACATCGGACTTCCGGAAGATGGATCTCCGAAGGTAGAAGGAGACTGTTTCCAGTGTCAGAAATGTATCGATACCTGCCCAAAAGGAAATATTCATACCGGAGTAAAAGGACTTCGTGGAAATGAATTCTGGTTTACGATTTTGCGGGCAGTAATCTTACTGATTCTTCTGCTCTGGCTGGGTGTATAGAAGATGAAGAAGAAAGATCTGATACTTGGAGCAGGAATTATTGTGATTGCGCTTGCGATGCTGCTTGTGATGCAGCTGACGAGAGGGGAAGAAGGAAATCAGATCCAGGTTACGCTGGATGGGAAAATCTATGGAACGTATTCCTTGTCGAAGGATCAGACCATCGAAGTAAAGGATGGGGATTTTTATAACCGGATCCGGATCGAAGACGGAAAGGCGTATATGGAAGAGGCAAACTGTCCGGATGGATATTGTGAAGAGCAGGGAAAGATCAGCGGGCATACACAGACGATCGTCTGTCTGCCACATAAGCTTGTAGTAGAGGTTCTGGAAAATGAGAATGACCAGAGTTTTGGAACTTTAGATCCGGAAGATGTAGCTCCGGATACGATCGCAAAATGATAAAGGAAAAACAGATGAATAAAAACAAAAAACTTGCCAATATGGCAATGCTGGTTGCGCTGGCGATGATATTCAGTTATGTGGAAAGCTTAATACCGATCAATTTCGGGATACCGGGAATGAAGCTCGGAGTTGCCAATCTGGTGACAGTGACTGGGATGTACTTTCTGGAATTTCCGGAAGTATTTCTGGTGGTAGTTATGCGAATCCTGCTGACCGGCTTTTTGTTTGGAAATGGAATGTCGATCGTTTACAGCCTGGCAGGAGGAATCTTAAGCTTTCTGGTCATGGTGCTGATGAAGAGGCTGAAAGGATTTTCCGTAGCCGGAGTCAGTATCGCCGGAGGCGTGTCACACAATATCGGTCAGATCATTGTGGCATCAGTTGTGGTAGAGAATCTGAAACTGATCTATTATCTTCCGGCACTTCTGATCGCCGGTACAGTGACCGGATTTGTGATGGGAATGATAAGTAAAAAGTTGCTTCCGATCGTAAAAAGAGAATCGGAGAGAGAGGCGCAGATAGGTTAATTTTTTTTAATTATGGGTTAGTATAAACTAACTTAATAATAAATTTTATCAACAACAAGGAGGTAATTATGGGAAAGGGAACAATTAAGACAAAAGCTATGACGATGGCTGTGGCGATGTCGATGGTAGCTGGACTTTGTCCGTCGACGGTGTTTGCGGCATCGGGAAGTGAAGTTGCGGCAGATGGGACTTATACGAATACGGCTCATGTAAAAAGAACAGATGCTGATACTGACGATGAATGGAATGAGTATGATGTTAAGGTAAGCCTTACTGTAAAAGATGGAAAATTTTCAAATATTACGGTAACACCAGGAGAAGGATATGATTCTGGAAATGACAATTACTTTAATAAAGCTTATAATAAATCAAAAGGAATCAAGACGCTGCTTGAAGGAAAAGATGCGACAGAAGATGTAGTGAATAGTTGGAAAACAAATAGTGCAGAAGGTACAGATGCAGTAAGTGGTGCTACATGTACAGCAACTGCAATTAAAGCAGCTGCACTTGAGGCAATTCAGTCTGCACCGGTAGCTTCAACTGTAACGGTAGATACATCTGCTCTTGAAGCTGCAATTTCAAAAGCAGAAGGATTAAGTAAGGATGCATACACAGAAGCAAGCTGGACAGCAATGCAGGAAAAGCTGACAGCAGCAAAAGAAGCTCTTACAGCAAAAGAATCCCAGGAAGCAGTAAATACAGCAGCAGATACTTTAACAAAAGCAATTGATGCACTTGTGCAGAAAACACCAGATGCACAGAAAGAAGTCTATGTATTAATGAACATTCCATATGCTGATTTCTACAAAGCAGATGGAGTGGCAGGTGCGGATACTGTTTCATCAGCAACAAAACAGAAGACAAGAGCTTCACTGGCAGCCGGATCTTATCATGTAAATAGTGATGGTTCAGATATTACCGGTGTAACATTCCCGGTTAAGATCAGTGACGTTTCTGCATTAGAAAAATATACCCAGATTAAAGATGACAGTAAAGTTGATATTACAACATCCATTAAAGGAAAAGAATCAACAACTACATACACAGGAAAAGAAGCGTTGTTTGAGAGTACAAGTTACTCCTATTATATTTTGAGTGATGTTCCATCCTATTATAAAGAAGCGACTGTAAATGCAGACGGAAGTTTTAGTTTCGGCGAAGTAAAAGGGGCAAAAACACAGAAACTTTCAGATGTCAGCACAGAGTTTTCAACATCATCCCGCTACGGTGATTATCAGTTGGATATCGACGGTCTTCCGTCAGAAATTAATACAGTTTATGGAGTTGTAATCAGCACAAAAGAAGGAAGCAGTTATGGACTTCGCCATGTGGAAAATATCTGGAAGAAAACAGAACTTGCATGGAGTACTGGATTTGTAACAGAATCCCATGGGAACACACTGGATTCCAAAGATTATGCTGCCATGATGGGACAGACGATCAATAAAGTAACTTACTACACAGATCAGGGTATTTATGAAATCCCGATGGATCAGAAAGTTGCAAAGAAATTTGACGGAGAAGTATCAGTAGAAGATGTATCTGTGAAATCAGAAAAAACAGCTATAACGGTAAGTGGACTTCCAAATGATTTTGAAGAAGAGTATAAAATTGATGGAATCGATGAAGATGCATATTCTGTTGAGGTTAAATCAGATGGCAAGACAACTACAAGAACAATTAATTTTAAGAAAGCACTTACAAAGAGGAGATATACAGTAACACTCAGTGATAGGAGCGGAAATTATGCACCAATCTCCACAACATTTAATGCTTATACAGAAACGATGCCGGCAAAATATAATGAAAATGACAAAGATCCGGCTGTGGTGAAAGCGGATGGTGTTGATGAAGAAGAATTCCAGACATATTTAAAAAATATTACATCAGTAACTGTGAATGGAAAAGAATATGCAGCTTCCGGAAAAAAAGCAGTAAAACTAATTACAGAAGACGGAAAACTGGATCTTTCACAGGATGCATTTAAAGATGCAAAAGCAGGAGAAGCATTTGCTGTAACAATCGCAGAAGACGGTTATCAGGCATATACATTTACTTATAAAGTACCGGAAGAAGACAGTGAGTATTCTTATGTCCTCATGAATATTCCATACGCTGCATTCTACAAAGCTGAAACAACAGGTAATGATACTAAGGTAGATGCATTTACTTCTGCGACAAAGAACAAGACCAGAACCAAAGGCCTTGCAGGTGGATCATACCATGAAAATGCAGATGGATCCAGTATTGATGGTATCACTTATGCTGTAAAAGTAGATCCTTCGGTAGATCTTTCGAAATACAAAAAAGTAGAAGACAGTGATACGGTAGATATTACAGTTACAAACAGAGGTCAGACAAGTACTACAACTCTGACCGGAAAAGAAACATTATTTGAAAACGCATCTTATGCATATTACCCGCTTTCAGAAATACCGGCAAATTATAAAGAAGTGTCACTTGATGCAGATGGAAATCTTGTATTCAGTGAGGTAAAAGGTCAGGAAGCAAAGGTGGTAGAAGGAGTCACAGCAGAACTTTCAACGAAATCATCTTATGGAGACTATGAGCTTGACCTTGATGGCCTTCCGGAAGAAATTTCATCTGATAGTGTAAATGCGGTTGTAGTAAAGACGACTGACGGAACAGCGTATGGTATGCGTCATCTGGAAAATATCTGGAGAGGTACAGAACTTGCATGGTGTACTGGATTTACAGAGTCAGTTCACAATTGTCCGACATCTTCTAAACACTATAAATCTATGATGGGCAAGACCATTGACAGCATTGAGTATTATACAACAAATGGTTTATACACAATGGATATTGAGGATATTTATGTTCCGGTGAAAGCTGATAATACAGTAGTAGAAGTTGTAGATGCAGACATTTTAGATGGCGAGACTACAATCAATGTACAGCTTCCAGATGGATTTGATCCGGAATACAGTGTGGATGGACTGGATGTGTCGGTAGAAGGTAATGTACTGACTTTTAAAGCAGCGACAGAGAGCAGAGCAGCAGCTTCTGTAAAACCTGGAAAATATACCCTCACAATTAAAGATAAGAACAAGAAATATGCAGATGTTGTTACAACGTTTACATTGACAACAAAAGATATGCCTGCAGCATATGATGAAGAGAATAAGAAACTTGTAGAGGCAGAAGGATTTGACATAGATGCGCTTAAAGCTTATCTTGGAAATATTACTTCTGTAAATGTAAATGGTAAAGATTATGCAGCAAGTGGAAGAGGCTCCGTAGTTATTATCAATAAGGATGGTACGATCAAGACAGATGCAGATCCGTTTAAGGATGCGGTAGCTGGAACGGAATTCCAGATTACAGTAGCTTCAACAGGTTATACAACTCCTCTTACATTTACTTACAAGATAGCAGAGACTCCGGCACCGGCAGAGGTTGATACAACAGCACTGGAAGCTGCAATTGCAGAAGCTGATAACCTTAAAGAAGCAGACTACACAGCAGACAGCTGGGCTGCATACCAGGCAGCACTTCAGAATGCACGCACTGTATTGGAAGCAAAGGAAAGTCAGGAAGCAGTCAATCAGGCACTTTCTACTTTGAATGCAGCAAAAGATGCACTGGTTAAAGCTGAAGAAGAACCGGTTGCAATCAATACTGCTTCTCTTGAAAAAGCAATTGCAGATGCAAAAGCGCTTAAAGAAGCAGACTACACAGCAGAAAGCTGGAAAGCACTGCAGAGCGCACTTTCAGATGCCCGGAAAGCACTGGAAGCGAAAGAAAGCCAGGAAGCAGTAGATAATGCAACAAATAGCCTGAACAAAGCGATCAAAGCACTTGTAAAGAAAGGCAGCTCATCTGTAAAGAAGACAGATGGTACAACCAATGGGTCAAAGACAAGCGGAAGCGATTCTGTGAAGACAGGAGATCCGGCAAGTGTACTTGGCTGGCTTGGACTTGCAGTTTCTTCGCTCGGAGCAGGTATGGGCGGATTTGCTTGGAAACGCAGAAAAAGAAAATAAGACTACACGATAATTTGTAACAAAGAATCAAATTAGAATAAGAATCAGAAAGCTGACAGACAGATGAGAAAAAATACATTTGTCTGCCAGCTTTTTTTATAGGAGATTCCGAAGGAACTGCAGATTATGTAATTTCTATTACAGAAAGCTGGATGACACCGACGATCCTTATGACATTGACTTTTGTTGTATCTGCTTTTATTGCATTCTTTACAGGAACTTCATGGGGAACCTATGCGATTGTTACACCAATCTGTGTACAGATGGCTCTGAATATATCTGGTGGAGCTTTAACACTGGTCGTATATGCTACAATAGCAGCTGTAATGGGTGGAGGATGCTTTGGAGATCATTGTTCACCGCTTTCTGATACCACGATTTTATCATCACTTGCAACCGGATCTGATCATATCGATCATGTAACGGCTTTTTTTAATTTCTTGCTATTTTTTTCCCCGAAATGTATAATTTTTGGTAAAAGTATGATTTTTTGCATCAAAAGTATAGTTTTTGATAAATTCTTTATCATGTCTTATCTAAAATAAGAAGTAGGAAGATTATCAGGAATGGGGAAAATGGTATGAAATTATTAAAACTTGTGATTGTAGATGACGAACCAATCCTTCTGCAGGGACTGGTTAAGACGTACAACTGGAATGAGATGGGATTTGAAGTTGCCGGTCAGGCACAGAGTGGGGAGCAGGCAATCGAAGTGATCAAAAAAGTGAAGCCACATGTCGTACTGACGGATATCCGGATGAAACAGGTTTCCGGTCTGATGGTGATGGAAGAGATCCAGAAGACAGAGCTGGATCCGGTTTTTATTGTGCTCAGTGCGTACCGTGATTTTAATTATGCACAGCAGGCGTGTGATCTTGGTGCATATGCATATCTGCTGAAACCAATCGAGGAAGATAAACTGCAGGAGACCATGCAGGGCGCATACCAGACCTGTATGGAGAAACTGGAGAGCGAAGAGCGTTATGAAAGCTGGGAAAATATGATCCGAAAAGATTCCACCAGTTTTCTCCAGGTTGTTGTACAGAAATATTTACAGAATAAAATTTCCTATGAAAAGGTGCAGGAAGTATTTGCGATCTTGAAAGATGTGATCGAAGAGGGCGACCGTTTTATTGCAATGTGTGTGGATCTTGATCTTACATATAAGATTACGGATGCACTGAATTACGAAGCAGCCAGGCTGGAATTGATACAATCTCTGGAAGAAATGTTTTCAGAGCGGTATTTTTTCTGGCATTTTGAAAAGGCAGAAGGTTGTCATGTATTTCTGATCAAGACAAAGGAAAATGCGACAGTGCGCGAGATTGCGCAGATTCTGGAACAGGTTAAAGGGGAACAGAAAAGTCCGGTTACTGCATCGATTTCCAAACCGTATAAAGGACTGGATGGAATCCGCCGAAGTTACGAAGAGGCGCAGGGACTTTTCGAGCCAATCTGCAGCAATGCCACAAATGAGAATACTTTTCCCATACCTGTGAAAAAGGAAGAAAAAGCGGCAAAAAGTGATTGTGAAGAGGCAGGACTTACGATCGTCAATGCTGTTCGGAAGAATACGTTTAAAGAGTTAAAACAGGCTTTTATTGTGTTGATCTACGCACTTCCACATGAGGAAGAGTTACAGATCCGTTATATACATAAGGTTATGCTGCAAGCGGAGATGATGCTGAACGATACTTACGGAATGACGGAAAAACTGCAGAAACAGTTCCGAAATTATTATTCGAATATGGAGAGTCTGACAGCAGCACAGGCGGTAGATGTCAGTTATAGGATCCTCGGAGAAGCAATTGAGGAACGGGAAAAATATGCAGAAAGCGGAGAAAATAAATGTGCAAAGGAATATATGACAGTGGCACTTTCTTATATCGGTGAGCATTTGCAGGAGGAAGAACTTTCTATTGTTCAGGTGGCAACGCAGATTTATCTGAATCCGGTATATTTCGGGCGTGTATTTAAAAATACATTTCATATGACCTTTAAAAAGTATCTCTTACAGCAGAGAATGGAGAAAGCAAAGAGACTGATCCAGGATGGATGTGAGAGTATAGGAACGGTATGTGAGCAGGTGGGAATCAGCAATGCATCCTATTTTTCACATTTATTTAAAGAATATACAGGAAAATTACCGAGTGAATACAAAAAGGATTACGAAGAATGAAGAAATGGGTGATTAAATCCGGAATACAGAGAAAATACCTTCGATATATAATGGGGCTGTTGTTGCTGGCAATTTTGCTGTCAAGCATCGGTGTTTGGATTTATGTAAGGCAGAGTTTGACCACAGAGGTTACAGATAAATATGAATTTTTAAATGAGAAGATGGGGCTGGCTCTGGATACACTGTCAAAAGAGGCGGATGAAGGGACAGCAGAATGTATTACTTACGATCAGGTTCAGGAAAGTCTGAAAAAAGCTTCATTTGCAGATGTGGAAAAGAACTCTCTTCAGAAATATTTTGCCTATATGAATCTGGATCATGTGGCAGAATACTGCTATGTGGATAATAAAAATAATGTTTATGCCAGATCCTACTCGCATATTGATTATGAAGATTTTTCAGACAGCCATCTGGAAGATTACATGGGAGATTCTTATGCGAAAACACAATGGTTCTGGGCGAAGGATACTCTGTTTGGGACGGAGAAAGAAGCATTGTTTATCGGAAGATATGTACACAGCATGGAATACGCCAGCAAACCAGGACTGCTGCTCATCAAGATGAATGACGGCTTTCTGGAAACGATACTTGGAAAGGATCGGAGTATGACAGATGAAGTGCAGATCGGAATTCTGGATAAGAAGGGAAATTTATGCGCTGCCTGGTGCCCGAAAGGGACGAAGATTTCGGATGCGGTAAAACAGGAAGTCTATAAGATCAGCGCACAGGAAACGAGTGGTATTCTTGCAAAAAGCCGGAGAGTGAGCGGTGGTGTCTGCTCCATTTACAAAGAAAGCAGCTCTGAAATGACGGTGTTCACAGTCGTTCCGTCGAGTGTAATGACGCAGGGAACGATGAGGGTACTTACGGTGCTGATCGGGATTTATCTGTTTGTGGCAGTGGTAGCGGTTGTGATCAGTATCTATTTTTCCAAGCGGTTCACCAGTCCGATCCGGGAGATCAGTGAAGAGATGACACAGTTTGACGGAAATGATTTCAGTCGCCTGATTGAACTGAATACCAATACAGAATTGGATCAGATCGGACATTCCTACAATAAGATGCTAAAAAATATTGAGAATCTTCTGGCAGAGATCAAAGAACAGGAAGGGGTGCTCAGACGGACGGAGTTGAACATGCTTCTGGCACAGATCAACCCACATTTCCTTTATAATACGCTGGATACAATTTACATGCTTGCGCGGATAAACGGAGAAGAGACAACCATGAAGATGATTCAGGCACTTTCCAAATATCTGCGTCTGTCACTCAGCAAGGGCAGTGATATCGTGACGGTGGAGGACGAACTGGAAAATGTAAAGAGTTATATGGAAATCCAACAGATCCGGAATGCAAATCTGTTCCGGTATGAGATTGAGTGTAAGGTGGAAGAGAAGAGTACGTGGATGCTGAAGCTGATCTTGCAGCCACTTGTCGAGAACGCGATCAAGCACGGATTCTGCGAAATTTATGAGAATGGTCTGATCCGGATTGAGATTGCGAGGGAGGATAGCCAGCTGAAAATCGTGGTATTCAATAATGGGAAGCCGATTGACCGGGAAATGATGGAAAAGATCAATGCCTTAAACGGGCATCCGATTCTGGAGGCGAAAAAATGCTTCCAGGATAAGGAACACGGATATGGAGTGGTGAATGTACTGACCAGACTGCGGCTGAAATATGGAGAGGATGTGCTGTTTTACTATGAGGCAGAAGAAAATGGAACCCGGTGTACAATCTAAATTCCGGATGACGGAAAGGAGAAACGTGATTTATAGAAAATATTTGCAATCGGTGTTTTGTATCGCACTGGTTCTGACAGTGCTGACCGGATGTGGTAAAAATACGGGGCAGACAAGCCGGAGTACAGAAAAAAAGGAGATTGATATTCCGATCATTCTGACGGTAGATCCGACTTCCGGCAAGAAAACGGAACAGGATGTCGTTGATGCATTTAATGAAGAATATGCCGGTACGTATCATATGCAAGTGGAATGGATCATGGAGACGGAAGAGGAATACCGAAAAAATCTGAAACGGTTAAATGTCACAGACGAGCTTCCGGCTGTGATCTATGATGTGCGCACCCTGCCGTCCTTTTATCAGATGATGGTTGCGGATGGACGGATCGAGAATCTGAGTCCGTATCTGGAAGAGGATGAAGAGTGGAGGAATATGATCGAACCGGCGGTGATGGAAGGCTGTACGGATGAGGATGGCAATATCTATCTTGGACCGATCAGTACGGCGGCATTTGCGTGCGCCGGCATGTTTTGGAATCCGGAGCTTTTTGCGGAAGCAGGGATTGAGAAATTCCCGGAGACATGGGAAGAATTCTGGGACTGCTGTGACCGGCTGCAGGCAAACGGAATCACACCGCTTGGACTTCACACTGAAGGAACCGGCTGGGCGCCGATGCTGATTGCAACAGCAGAGGCAGCACACACGGAAGAAGGCTATGCATTTATGAAAGAGCTTCTCCCAGAAAGCTATTCCAATGATACCGGTCTTGAAATTGCAGAAACCTTGCAGAAATTGTTTCGGTATACAACAGAAGATGCAATTCATGCTGACTACGATGTGGCATACAATAATTTTGTCGCAGGAAAGGTGGCAATGATCCCGAACGGATACTGGATGATCGACCAGTTGCCGGAAGAATGGAAAGAAAAGGTAAGATTTTCCGCATTTCCGGGAAATAAACTGATCGCCTCACCGGAAACCTTTGGCTGGGCGGTGGTTTCCACTTACAGCGAGGAGGTCAAAGAAGGAGCGGTTGAATTTTTGAAATTTCGCACGAAATTCAATCTGGAAGAGAAGAAAGAGCTGATGGACAAGAACGGACGCACTGAAATCAGCCAGCTCCTTCAGGATTATGTAAATGCCTACAATAACAATCCGCAGATCGTTCCGAACTATCAGGTGAAATGGAACTCCATCCTTCAGGAAGAGACGATCGGGGAGTGTCTGCCACAGCTTGCCGCCGGGAAAATGACGCCTGCGCAGATGGTGGAGACTGCCGATGAAAGTATCCGGGAGTATGAGAAAGAGAGATGATGGGAGGAGAAGGCTGTTGGTGTCATTTTATCAATAACAAATTTTTTACATTTCGAAAAGTATATTTTTTGTTAAAGGAGGTTTGCGATTTGTTACAGTCTTTGATTGGATTCTTGCTATTATTTAAGCATAGAAAAGAAATCCAGACGAGGAGGAACGGAAATTATGAAAAACAAAAAAAGATGGCTGGCACTGGGGCTGGTAGGAATTATGACACTTGGATGCTTTGCAGGATGTGGAAGCAAGAGCGATGGCAAGAGTGCAGACGGTAAAGGGGACAGCAGCAAAGGATCTGTATATTATCTGAACTTCAAACCGGAGCAGGATGAGCAGTGGCAGCAGCTGGCAAAGGATTACACAAAAGAGACAGGTGTAGATGTAACGGTTGTTACAGCAGCTTCCGGAAACTATGAAACCACTCTGATGAGTGAAATGGGAAAGAGCGGAGCACCAACATTATTCCAGGTAAACGGACCTGTAGGACTTGCAAACTGGAAAGATTATTGCTACGACTTATCAGATTCTGATATTTACAAAGAACTCACAAGTGATGATTATGCACTGAAAGACGGAGATTCTGTAGCGGGTATCGGATATGTTATTGAAACATACGGAATTATCACAAATAAGACATTATTAAAAGAAGCAGGATATACACCGGATGACATCAAATCTTTTGCAGATCTGAAAAAAGTAGCAGAAGACATTACAAATAGAACTTCTGAACTTGGATTTTCTGCATTTACTTCAGCAGGTATGGACGGATCTTCTGACTGGAGATTCAAGACACACCTTGCAAACCTTCCGATCTACTTTGAATATCAGGATGAAGGAATTAACACAACAGATGCAATCAAAGGCACATATCTTGACAATTATCGCGATATGTGGGATCTGTACATCAACAACAGCACATGCGATCCAAAGGATCTTGCTGCAAAGACAGGTGACGATGCAAGAAATGAATTCCTGAATAAAAAAGCTGTATTCTATCAGAATGGTACATGGGAATATACACAGCTGATCGATGGCGGTCTGACAGATGATGACATGACCATGCTTCCGGTTTACTTTGGTGTAGGCGATGAAGCAAACCAGGGACTCTGCACAGGTACAGAAAATTACTGGTGCGTAAATAAAGACGCAGACGAAGCTGATATTCAGGCTACATTAGATTTTATGGACTGGTGTGTAACTTCAGATGAAGGAACAAAATGTATGGCAGACGATATGGGATTCAACATTCCGTTTAAGAAAGCTCAGGAATCTAAGAATCTCTTTATCAAAGAAGACAAACAGATGACCGAAGACGGAAAGACTCCGGTAGCATGGAACTTCTCAACAATGCCTTCAGAAGAGTGGAAAAATGGTGTTGGATCTGCACTGACAGCTTATGCGGCAGATCAGACAGATGCTAACTGGGATGCAGTAGTAAGTGCATTCGTAGATGGATGGGCATCTGAATACAAGCTTGCAAATGAATAAATAAGTTGCATAAAAAGAACTGACCTAGGGGCAGGCGGCTTGCCTGCCCCTTTTAAGTGAGAGGAGAGCCTGTACGAAGCGGGTTTTCTGGATATGGGAACCTACGTTTTTCCATATAAAAATAAAAAGTGAAATGAGAGCCACCTGGTAGGAAGATCCTTCCGGGCAAAAGGAAAAGAGGAGGATTTCTATGGAGAAGGCACTGAAAAAACATGCACCAATATTTGTTCTCCCAACATTTCTTGCATTTGTGATCGGATTTATTATTCCGTTTGCACAGGGATTTTATCTTTCTTTTTGTAAGTTTACAACAGTAGGAAATGCAACATTTGTTGGAATATCAAATTATACCGCAGCAATCAAGGATACATCATTTACAAGTTCATTTAAATTTACAGTATTATTTGCGATTGTATCGATCTTACTGATCAACGTACTGGCATTTGGTCTGGCACTGCTTCTGACACAGAAGTTAAAGGGAACCAATATTTTCAGAACTATTTTCTTTATGCCGAACCTGATCGGTGGAATCGTACTTGGATATATCTGGCAGATCCTGATCAACTGTCTGCTTACGATCATCGGACAGCCGCTTCTGGCACTGAATTCTTCAGCCGGTTACTGGGGACTTATCATTTTGATGTGCTGGCAGCAGATCGGATATATGATGATCATTTACATCGCAGGTCTTCAGAATGTACCGGATGATCTGATCGAAGCAGCAGAGATTGACGGAGCAGCAAAGTGGGATATCCTCTGGAAAATCAGAGTTCCGATGGTAATGTCTTCCATCACGATCTGCGTCTTCCTGACACTTACCAATTCATTTAAATTGTTTGACCAGAACCTGGCTCTTACAGGTGGAGATCCGAACCATGCGACAGAAATGCTGGCACTGAATATTTACCAGACATTCTACGCACGTGCCGGAATGCAGTGGAAAGGTTATGGACAGGCAAAAGCAGTGATCTTCTGTGTTCTGGTTATCATTATTTCACTGGTACAGCTGAAAGCAACAAGATCTAAGGAGGTGCAGCAGTAATGAAAAAGAAGAAAAGTATTGCAAATACAATATGGATAGTTATATTAACAATTGCGGCACTCGCCTGGATTTATCCGATCATTATGATCCTGATGAACTCTTTGAAAAAAGAATCAGCGATCAGTACAGGAACTGCATTTAAACTTCCGACTGCAGATGCATTTGCAGGAATCGCAAACTATGTAGATGCCGTTGCTTCAAAAGGATTTTTGAGCAGTCTTGGATACAGTACATTTATTACGATTACTTCTGTAGTTGCTATTCTTGTATGTTGCTCCATGTGTGCATGGTATATAACCCGTGTAAATAGTCCGATTTCAAAGATTTTATATTATCTGTTTGTATTTTCCATGGTTGTTCCTTTCCAGATGGTTATGTTCACCTTGTCACAGACAGCAGATACCTTACATCTGAATATGCCATGGAATATCTGGGTGATCTATCTCGGATTTGGCGCAGGTCTTGCGGTATTTATGTTCTGCGGATTTGTAAAATCGATTCCTGTAGAAATCGAAGAAGCTGCCATGATCGACGGATGTAATCCGCTGCAGACCTTCTTTTTGATCGATATCCATATCCTGAAGCCTACCATGATATCCGTAGGTATTCTGGAAGCAATGTGGGTATGGAATGATTACCTGCTTCCAACTCTTGTACTTGATATTAAGAAGTATAAAACAATCCCAATGCTGATCCAGTATTTCCGCGGAAGTTACGGAAGAGTTGAAATGGGACCGATGATGGCAAGCATTATGCTTACAGTAATCCCAATCATCATTGTATATCTGGCAGGACAGAAGTACATCATCAAGGGTGTTGCTGCCGGAGCTGTAAAGGGATAGAAAAATATAGTATAAATTTGGCGGACAGGCGTTGCTTGTCCGCTTTTAAATAGAAAAAGCTTGCAAATTTTGAGAGTTTCCGTTAAGATATAGCGAAAATGGTAGAAAACATTGAGAAAGGAAAGAAGGTATGTTTCAGACGATTATTGGGGCGGTCAGTTCATTTATGTACAGCAAACTTCTGGTGATTATTCTGATCGGTGCAGGTTTATATTTTACAATCCGGACAAGATTTCCACAGGTGCGTTTATTTGAGAGAGCTTGTGAGTCCGTGATGGAGAAGCCGGACGACAAAGAGGCAATCTCATCATTCCAGGCGCTTATGGTTTCAACGGCATCGAGAGTAGGAACGGGAAATATTGTCGGGGTGTCATCGGCAATTTGTATTGGGGGATTTGGTTCTGTATTCTGGATGTGGGTGATTGCGATCATTGGAAGTGCGTCTGCACTGATTGAAAGTACGCTGGCACAGATTTACAAGAAAAAGGGAGAGGATGGGAAATGCTATGGTGGTCCGGCTTATTATATCGAGGCGGCGCTGCATTGCAGACCACTGGCGATCGTGTTTTGTATTGCCATGATCCTGACTTATGCATTTGGATTCAATATGCTGGCATCCTACAATCTGCAGTCTACATTTTCCGGATTTTCTTTTTATGATCCGAAGGTAAGCCCATGGATCATTGGTGGGATTCTGGCAGTTCTGACCGGATGGTGTCTGCTTGGCGGTGGAAGCCGTATTGTAAAGGTGACATCGACGCTTGTGCCGGTGATGGGACTTGCATATATCGGTATGGCGCTGATTGTGGTTATCATCAATATCCGCAATGTGCCGGAAATGTTCCTGCGTATTTTTGAGGAAGCGTTTGATTTCAAGGCGATTTTCGGAGCGTTTGCGGGTTCTGCTATGATGCAGGGTATCCGCCGTGGGCTTTATTCCAACGAAGCCGGAATCGGTTCGGCACCGAATGCATCTGCTTCTGCAAATGTCAGCCATCCGGTCAAACAGGGACTGGTTCAGATGCTGTCTGTCTTTATCGACACACTTCTTCTTTGCACGGCAACGGCGATGATGTGTATGTCGTCTGGCATTGATCCAACCAGGGAGATGCAGGGGGCACCGTGGGTTCAGGCATCTCTTCAGGAATCCCTGGGAGCATTTGGTCCGGTATTTATAACGGTGGCTATGGTATTTTTTGCGTTTACAACATTGCTTGGAAATTGTTTCTATTGCGATAATCTTCTGACCTATATCCATAAAAAGGAACCGGGGAAAAAATTTATGCGCGGATTCCGCCTGGTATCTGCATTTGTTGTATTTCTAGGGGCAGGTATGGAAATGTCGCTTTTGTGGGATCTTTCCGATGTACTGATGGGTGTGATGGCACTGATCAATATTCCGGTGATCCTGATTTTGTCCGGGACGGCATTTAAGGCAATCCGGGATTATGAGGATCAGTTGAAGCGGGGAGTTAATCCGGTGTTTAAAAGTGCAGATATTGAGCTGGAGCAGAAGACGGATTTCTGGAATTAGGGAATCTGCGAGAGTGGTTCGGAAAATGATGGAAGGCTGTGAATTGGATTTGACAAAAGTTGTTTTGTGATAATTTGGCGTGAAATCCGGCTTGACAAATTTTGAAGGATACGGTAGTATGACAAAAGAAGAGAAAATTACAGACTATGAAGAGAACAAGTAGCAGATGACAAGGCTCAGACAGAAAGTAACCGGTTGATGAGAGGTGCACGAAGAGTCAGATGTGAATACATCTTGGAGTTTCACACCGAACGCACGGAAGCGCAAGTAAGCTGTGACGGAGTGGCGGACGTTATACCTGCTACGGTGATGTTAGTTACTGACTGAGGCATTCGGTGCGAGCCGGATGTGAATTAAGGTGGTACCACGAGAGAATATACCTCGTCCTTAAAGGCTGATTGGCCGGAGGACGAGGTTTTTTTATTGGAAAAATTGAAGGGGTTCAGGACGGACGCTATCCGGAATCTATTTCTATTTGTCTGCGGGTTCGGCGGCTGATACTTCTAAGGTTTTGTAAATTTGTTAAGGGCATGATTGAAAATCCATAACTCGCTGCGCTCAGACAGATGGATTTTCAATCATAACACAAATTCCCAAAACCTAAGAAGTATGAGCATCCGCCTGCACATGCAGTCAAATAGAAATGGTTTCCGGATGGCTGACATCCTTGAAGACTTCAAAGAGTTCCAGACGGGACGCCTCCTTCTCCGGGGGAGAAGATTGGCTGTGACTAAGATATAGGTTTTGAAAAAAGAAAGGAAAGATTAGAAATGGGTATTTATGAAGAGCTTAAGGCCAGAGGATTGATTGCGCAGGTTACGGATGAGCCGCTTATCCGGGATCTGGTGAATAACGGGAAGGCTACGTTTTATATTGGGTTTGATCCGACGGCGGATAGTCTGCATGTTGGACATTTTATGGCACTGTGCCTGATGAAGAGACTGCAGGAGGCTGGTAATAAGCCGATCGCTTTGATCGGGGGCGGTACTGCTATGATCGGAGATCCGTCCGGTAGAACAGATATGCGTCAGATGATGACACCGGAGACAATCCAGCACAACTGTGACTGCTTTAAGAAGCAGATGAGCCGTTTTATTGATTTTTCAGACGGGAAAGCACTGATGGTTAATAATGCGGACTGGCTGATGGATCTGAATTATGTGGAAGTACTTCGTGAAGTCGGAGCACATTTCTCCGTAAATCGTATGCTGACTGCAGAATGCTACAAACAGCGTATGGAAAAGGGACTGAGCTTCCTTGAGTTCAACTACATGATCATGCAGAGCTATGATTTCTATATGTTATACCAGAAATACGGCTGTAATCTTCAGTTTGGCGGAGATGATCAGTGGAGCAACATGCTTGGTGGTACAGAGCTGATCCGTCGTAAGCTTGGTAAGGATGCAAGTGCGATGACAATCACACTGCTTCTGAATTCAGAAGGAAAGAAGATGGGTAAGACACAGTCTGGAGCTGTATGGCTTGATCCGGAAAAAACTTCTCCGTTTGAATTCTACCAGTATTGGAGAAATGTGGCAGATGCAGATGTTCTTAAATGTTTACGTATGCTGACATTCCTTCCGCTTGAGCAGATTGATGAGATGGACAAATGGGAAGGCGCACAGCTTAACACAGCAAAAGAAATCCTTGCATTTGAACTGACAAAGCTGGTTCACGGCGAAGAAGAAGCTACGAAGGCACAGGAAGGTGCACGTGCACTGTTCAGCTCAGGAAATGCAGCAGATATGCCGACAGCAGAGCTTTCTGATGAAGATTTCGCAGACGGGTCTATCGATATCCTGACACTTCTTCATAAGAGCGGACTGGTTGCTTCCAAATCAGAAGGACGTCGTGCTGTACAGCAGGGCGGAGTTGCCGTTGACGGAGAAAAGGTTTCTGATATTTCAGCAACATTTGCAAAAGCAGACTTTGAAGGAGAAGGAAAAGTTGTAAGAAAAGGAAAGAAGAATTTCCGTAAAGTAATCGCAAAATAAGAGGACAGAAAAATGAGTTTTACAGAAATAAAAGCAGAAGAATTAAAGGATAATCCATTTGACCTGATCGGAAAACAGTGGATGCTGATCACAGCAGGAAATGAAGAAAAATGTAACACCATGACCGCAAGCTGGGGCGGTGTCGGAATCATGTGGGGAAAACCAACTGCAACAGCCTATATCCGTGATTCCCGTTATACAAAAGAATTTGTAGACAGAGAAGATTATTTTACACTGGCATTCTTTGGTGAAGAGCATAGAGAAGCGTTAAATCTCTGTGGAAGAGTTTCAGGAAGGGACGAAGATAAGATCAAAGAAGCCGGTCTGACACCATATTATGTGGATGGAACAGTTGCGTTTGAAGAAGCAAAAATGATCTTTGTATGCAAGAAGGTTTATGTACAGCGCATGGGAGAAGCAAATTTTGTTGAGAAAGCAAATCTTGACAAATGGTATGCTGACAAAGATATGCATAACATGTATATGGGAGAAATTAAGAAGATTCTTGTGAAAGAGGATTAATCTATGTGTAGTAGAATACAGAAGCTGACTGTAGTTCTGGCCTCTGCATCACCGCGCAGGACAGAACTGCTGGAACAGGGAAATATAAAGCATGTAGTCATGCCGTCACACTGTGAGGAAGTAATTACATCCCAGGTTCCAAGCCAGGTTGTGGAAGAACTTTCTGTACAGAAAGCAGAAGATGTCTATCAGCAGTATGAAACGAAAAATACAGGAGATTTTCTGGTGATCGGCTCAGATACGGTGGTTGCAGCGGATGGAACGATTCTCGGAAAGCCAAAGGATAAAGAGCAGGCATATCAGATGATTTCCATGCTTCAGGGAAAAGCACATCAGGTTTACACCGGTGTTACGCTTCTGATAAAGAAGGATGGGAAAAAGATCCGGAAGACATTTCATGAATGCAGTGATGTGCATGTATATCCGATGAGCAAGGAAGAAATCAGGGAATATATTGCGACAGGAGAGCCGATGGACAAGGCAGGAGCCTATGGAATCCAAGGGGCATTTGGCGTGTATATCTGTGGGATTGAAGGTGATTATAATACGATCGTCGGACTTCCTCTTGCAAGGGTATATCAGGAAATGAAGAAATATATTTATTAGAAAATGGGATAAATGACCAGAAGGGAGAACGTCAGAACAGAAAAAGAGTTCTGATGTTCTCCTTTGGTTTTATTTAGAAATCTGTAGAGTTTTAACAGATATTTAGTGTGAGTTCCTGGGTGTCTAATCCTTTTCCGGATACTTTTACAGTGACAGTGCCTGGTTCATAGCCGGCCCGGATTACGGCTAAGGATTTGCCATAGAATGTCTTGAAAGTATCGTTGCAGAAGCTTTCTTCAACATTTGGTCTTGCAGAACCGTATCCCTGAAGTGTTGCAGGACCAGAGATTTCTATTTTCAGCTCCTGGTCGACAGAGGATTTTGTGATTCCATTTTCACCGATAAGATCGATATTAAGGAAGCAGAGATCCTGACCATTTGCACAGAGGTTTGTTGTTTCAGGAGTGAGTTTTATCGAAGTTTTTCCAGTGGCTGAGACAAGCGTGGTGCGGGCTGTTTCTTTTCCGGAGGAGTCGTAAGCAATGGCTTCGATTTTGCCGGCTTCATATGGAATTTTCCTGAATTTTGCAATATCTTTTTTCGGTTTCTTTTTACCTGCGCTTTTTCCATTGACAAGAAGTTCTATTTTGTCTGCATCTGAGTAGATTGTTACAGAAGCTTTTTTCCCTTCGCAGCCTTCCCATGACCAGCTTTCCACCGCATCTGTGACACGCCACATAGAAAGAGACTGGAAATAGTCTGTGCGGGTATAAGGGTCAACACCAATTGTTGGAGTTTTCTGTAATCCCCAGATGATCTTGCTCCATCCAACTTCCGGACGTTTTTTTCCACAGATATCAATGATACCGGCACCACCGGAAATAATAAGGCCCGGATCGGCATTTTGCTTCGTCTTTTTGTCTTTGTACTGAATGGTGCCAATGCCTGATTCACCAAGATAATCATATCCGGTCCACATAAAGTCGCCGGTCATGGTAGGAATCGATTTGACAAGCTGCCAGTTATCGTAAAGGGTCTGCGGGAGAGTTTCAGAGCCGGTTGTCGCCTGTTCCGGATGATTTCTGGCATCAATTTTATAGCGGCTGGATGCATAATTATATCCGGGAATATCGAAAATACCGGACATAATTTCAGCAATGGCAGTCGCTTTTTTGTTTTGGCTGCTTTATTGATGAGTCCGCCCATTTTGTTCATCATGATATTGAAAAATTCAGAGGTCGGAGCGTTATCCAGTCCACCGGAACCACTGTCTTTGACTTTACCGTCTTCGTCCGTGCCATAAATACTTTTTTTACTTCCGGCCATGGTAGCAAGCATCAGATTGATCCCGGCTGTGACAGGTCTTGTATGATCTTTGGTATGGCAGAATTCAGTCATGATACGGGCCTGTTCCTGCCCGTCTGCAAGTCCAAGCTCTGTAATCTCGTTTCCAACAGAGTACATCACAACAGAAGAATGGTTATAGTCTTTTGAAATCATGGCAGCAATATCAGCTTTCCACCATTTGGAAAATGTTTCACCGGCGTAATCGTAAGGATTTTTCTTGATCAGCCACATATCAAAAGCTTCGTCAATAATGTACATACCAAGTTGATCGCATGCATCCAGCATTGCCTTTGAAATGGGATTGTGTGAAGAACGGATGGCATTAAATCCGGCTTCTTTTAAAATGCGTACCCGCCGACATTCAGCATCATGGAAGCCACAGGCACCGAGTACCCCATTATCATGATGGATGCAGGCACCCCGGAAAAGGACGGACTTGCTGTTTACAAGAAATCCATCTTTTCCCCAGGAAAGGGTACGGATTCCGAAAGAGGTTCTGGCAGTATCAATGGCAGTTCCATTTTGTAGAAGGGTTGCCTTGCAGGTATATAAATAAGGATCTTCGGCAGACCAGAGGTGTGCATCTGGGATGGTGATGGTGACATCTGTGCCTTCGGAAGATACGATTTTGCCAGTGTCATTGAAAATTTCCAGTACAATTTTTTCATCAGGCTGCATAACCGCGTCAGTAAAAATGTGGATTGTATTAAGATCAACAATCTGCACTTTTAACCCTTCCGGGCGGATATAAGAACTTCCGGAACGGTAAAGGTGCACTTCGCGGTAGATACCGGATCCGGAGTACCAACGGCTGTTCGGGACATCTGCGTTGTCTGCAACGACTTTCAGTTCATTTGTTCCGGCAATAACTTTTCCGGTGATGTCAACAAAAAAGTTTGTGTATCCGTAAGGATGTTCGGCAACCTGTCTGCCGTTTAAGAATACGGTTGCGTTTTGATAGACAGCCTCAAATTCTAAGATCAGAGTTTGTCTGGTTTCATTTTCCGAAAGATCGAAAATTTTAGTGTAAATATATTTGCCACCGGCAAAATAGGCACTTGCACTTGCGGTTTTATTCTCTTTTGAGCGCTCTTCACGGATCATGGCGTCATCTGGAAGATTGACATGAAGTATTTCATTGGATCCGTCTTTCTGTACGGTCCAGTCACGGTTGAAATCTGTTTTTTGCATAAGTTTTCCTCGCTTTTACTATTGAATAGAACAATTCGGTTAATTAGTGAGTGGTAAAAAATTTTGACATCCACATCATATGATATTATTATAAATGATATGAAAAAGAGTATAAATGGCATAAATGATGGGATTGAACCTTATGTGTATCAGATTCAATTGTTAAGAGCTATTCGAGATGAACAGGAATGATCACTATAAAAAGATAAAACTGGTTTTTATCAGAAAGAGGAATAAATTATGTATTTTCAATCTACACGTCCTATGATGTATCAGGATTTAATTAAAGAAATGAAGGCATATGAAAAAGGTTTTGGAGAAAATCATTTTACAGAAGATAGTCTTTCTTTTATTTTAGATTCCTATTATCCGGAAAAAGAAGAAGGAAGAGAGGTGCTTACATTTATAGGACCGAAGGATTTAGGATATCTTTGTATGGACAAGGAGGAATCGGACAAAATTCTTGAAAGGAAAAGTATGCACAGACATAATTTCTATGAGTTGATGTATGTTGCAGATGGAAGGCTATATCAGAACATTGAAAATACCAGACATCTTTATCCGAAAGGAAGTTGCTGTCTGATGAATATGAATATTCGCCATCTGGAGGAATTCGATGAGTATTGCAGAGTGATTTTTCTGGAATTTACACAAGAATATATTTTGAATTTACTACAATTTCCAAGTGTTTTTTCCGGGAAACGCACAAAGGAATATGAGATGGTAAGGAAATTCTTTTTACATGAATTGGATAAAGAAGAGGCATCACAACGGGCTTATATCGATTTTATTCCGATGAAAGAGACAAAAGTAGTGCATGATTGTTTTGACAAAATTGCAGTAGGATTGCAGAAGAGAACGCCTAAATCAAATTTTCAGATTGCAGGAGCAATGATAGGAATGTTATCTGCATTGTTTGACGGAGCGCTTTACACAAATACGCCGGTTGCTTTCGGAAATACGTCTGAGAGAGAACTATTTGATCAGATAACCAGTTATATCCGGGAAAAGGATGGACAGGTGCGCAGAAAGGATTTGGAGGAAAAGTTTAGTTATTCAGGAGATTATCTTTATAAAACGGTTGAAAAATATACCGGGTTGTCTCTGTATGAATATAGCACGAAATTTACAATGGAAAAGGCGGAGGGACTTCTTTTGGATTCGGATCTTACGATTGCAGAAATCATGGAGGACCTTGGCTTTAGTAATCGGACACAATTTTACAGGCTTTTTCGAAAAAATTATGGAATGACTCCGAGGGAATATAGAAAATCGAAGTTCCGTTAAATGACAGGAAATCTCAAACGAAATTACTGTATTTACTGGAACAGAGATTCTTTGAAAAAATGCCAGAACCGACAGCAAGCCGGAACTGGCATTTGTGCTGTTAAGCAATATCAATCATTCTCATGGCAAACCAAAGAGGTCTGCTTTGGAAAATGTCCGGAGATATTATTTCAGATACTGCACACTGTACGGCGGCATCTCAAGCTGTCCGCTCATCTGGATTTCATTTCCGGTGAGCAGGTCGGTCATTGTGCCTCCGAGTTCTCCATTGTGCGCAGTAAACGGTGCGTCCGATGCATTGATCGCAACCAGCATCCGTTCATCATCGGTCCGACGCTCAAAGATGAGCTGATGGTTGGTCAGGACAACATTACGGTAGCTTCCATGGCAAAGAGCATTGCTTCCGGTTCTGACATGGATCATTTTTTTAATCTGTTCAGTCAGTGCATTCGGTTTTGGTGCATCGAAGCATGGGCGGAGAGCATAGTCATTGTCCGGAGCTTTTACTCCTTCCTCACCCCATTCACTTCCATAATAAATGCAAGGAACACCCGGCATACCAAGAAGAAGACCGTAAGTCAGCGGCAGGTGGTTCTTGTTGGTCAGGATACTTGCAATTCGGGTCACATCGTGGTTGTCAACAAAAGACATCAGATGTTTTCCACGGTAAATGCACCACTGTTCCGGTCCGTACTGACGGTTCAGAGAGTGCGCGATCTCAAACATGTTCATGCTGTTGAAGCTGGAGTAAATGCCTTTATAGCATTCGTAGTTGGTGCAGCTGTGCAGCATTTCGTCATTGACGATCTGATTGTAGTCCCCGAAGAGAACCTCTCCGATCAGGGCAAAGTCAGGTTTTAATTCCTGGCAGAAACTGCGCAGACGTTTCATGAAATTGCGGTCCAGGCAGTATGCAACATCAAGCCGGAGACCGTCGATGTCAAATTCATCGATCCAGCCTTTTACACATTCCAGGAGATAATCTACAACAGCAGAATTGGCAAGATTCAGTTTGACCAGTTCAAAATGTCCTTCCCATCCCTCATACCAGAATCCGTCATTGTAGCAGGAATTACCGTCAAAATTGATGCAGAACCAGTCCTTGTATGGAGAGTCCCATTTCTTTTCCTGTACATCCTTAAATGCCCAGAAGCCGCGTCCTACGTGATTAAACACACCGTCAAGAACGATTTTTACATTGTGTGCATGGAGATCTTTGCATACTTCTGCGAAATCTTCATTGGTTCCGAGACGGCAGTCGATTTTTTTATAATCCCTGGTATCATAACCATGATTGTCTGATTCGAAAATTGGATTTAATAATATAGAAGAGATACCTAAGGATTCCAGATAACTGCTCCAGTCCTTTAATTTTAAAATCCGGGATACGGTTTTGCCGTCATTTGCGGTCGGAGCGCCACAGAATCCAATTGGATAGATCTGATAAAAAATTCCTTCATAAGCCCACATATTCTAGTACCTGCCTTTTAGTCAAAATTTGGATAAAAATCCCATACATCTATTGTATCAGATAGAAGCAAATGATGGTATACTATTTAAAGCAAAAGTGGAATTTGTAAAAAATGTAATGATATGGTAATGTTTTTGAAAAAAGGGGAAAGGGAAGACATTTTTTGGTTGCAATTTATAGTAGCTTTTATTATAATTTAGAGTGCGTGAAAAGGTATTTGTGCATAATAATGCACAAATCATGGAGAGAAAAATGTGGCAGTTTATACTAGGAAGTACAGGATTTATTCTGTATTTTATTTATGATATTAACAGTGTTCGGATGAAGAATGCAGTATTACAAAAATTTTTTGCAGCTGGGAGTATTCTCGTTGTAGTATCGCTGATTGCAGAACTTTATGCAGCATGGGGGAGTTGCCATCGGAAGATCGGAACAATGACCGGATTTGGATTAGGAGGATTCCTTTTCCTTTGTCTGCTCATTTATACGTTGTTTTTTGCGCTTCCCTTTGAAGAAACCTATTGTGAAGAAAATAAACTGCGTGCGGCTTATACAGAAGGTATGTATGGATTGTGCCGCCATCCGGGTGTTTTATGGTTCGCAGGAGCGTATTTGTGCATGTGGGGAATGGTCGGTGGATGGAAACAAGGGATTTATTTTTTTCTTATGATTTTCTGGAATTATCTGTATATTATTTTTCAGGATCTGTGGACATTTCCACGGACATTTTTTAACTATAAAGAATATCAGCAAAGTACGCCATTTCTGATACCGAACAGAAAAAGTATACTGGTATGCCTGCGTACTATCAGAAAAAATGATTGATCTGGAGCGGACAGTCTATGAATTTAAAAGAAAAATTAAAAAAACAACAGTATAATGAAATATGGCAGCAGTACTGTGGATTTCTGGATCTGTCGATGGACGGTTACATGAAAATCCAGAAGCGGCTGATGGAAGAACAGATCCGGCTGTGGAGTAACTGTGGACTTGGGCAGTCGATTTTGAAAGGAAAACATCCCCGAAATCTGGATGAATTCCGTAAAATGGTACCACTGACGGAGTATGAAGATTATGCAGATATTCTTTTGACCAAGCAGCCTGATATGCTTCCGGGGAATCCGGTGATCTGGATTCAGACAACCTGGGAAGGCGGGAAACATCCGATTAAGGTTGCGCCGTATACAAGAAGTATGCTGGATACCTACCGGAATAATGTGACAGCATGTCTGATTTTATCGACCAGCAGGAAAAAGGGATCTTTTGATGTTGCATCTACGGATAAATTCCTGTATGCGCTGGCACCGCTTCCATATGCTACAGGACTTTTTCCGCTGGCACTCGGAGAAGAAATCGATATCGAGTTCCTTCCGGCAGTAAAAGATGCTGTGAATATGAGTTTCAGCGAACGAAACAAGCTGGGATTTAAAATGGCGATGAAAAAAGATCTGGGATTTTTCTTTGGACTTGGAAGTGTGGCTTATGCGGTAAGTCTGAGCCTGTCTTCGCTGACTGGTGGCAGAGGCATCCAACTATCAAGTCTTCTGAAATGCAGACCGCATATGATCTTCCGCCTGATACAGGCAAAGTGCCGCTGTAAAAAAGAGAACCGGCAATTACTTCCAAAGGATTTATTCCATTTAAAAGGGTTCATGGTAGCAGGTACGGATAATCAGTGCTATAAAGATGATCTGGAAGAGCTCTGGGGAATCCGGCCGATGGAATTGTTTGCCGGTACGGAGCCATCTATAATGGGGACAGAGACCTGGACGAGAAAAGGAATGTATTTCTTCCCGGATACGGCATTTTATGAATTTATCACAGAGAAGGATATGTTGAAAAATCATGAAGATCCGTCTTATGTTCCACCGACATATCTGATGGATGAAGTCCGACCGGGAGAAAAATATGAGCTCGTATTTACGATTTTGAAAGGCGGTGCATTCGCGAGATATCGTTGTGGTGATATGTACCGGTGCGTTGGACTGGAAAACAGGGAAGATGAAACACAGATCCCACGTTTTGAATATGTGGACAGGGTACCATGGATCATTGACATAGCAGGATTTACAAGGATTTCAGAAAATGGGATCCGAAATGTTATTCGTCTGTCAAAGCTCCCAATCACAAACTGGGTTGCGGCAAAAGAATATAATGAACAGAACCGCCCATATCTGCATATGTATGTAGAACTGGAACGGGAATCCTTGCTGAACAGTGCCATGAGCGCCGATATTTTAAAAGAGTTACTGAGTACATATTTTAAATATATTGATCAGGATTACCGTGACTTGAAGAAAATATTGGGAATGGATCCTTTGCAGGTTACAATTTTTACGTGCGGAACATTTGAAACTTATGAAAAACAGACTGGAAAAAAACTGCATCAGATGAATCCTTCTTATTATGATTTGAAGGCGTTGCTGGAAGTGCAGGAATGTTTGAACAAAGTGAGATAAGAGGGAATTATGGGAACCTATGGATATATTTCAATCATAGCAATGGTGTGCTATGGATTTATGCTGCTGATGTTTCTGACAGCGAAGCGAAATAAAATTGTAAATAGCTTTCTGGTAGTGTTGGTTGGACTGCTTTTTTGGGCTGGAGGATCGGCATTTATGCGTGTTCATCTGTGGCCAAGTTATGAATTCTGGTATCAGGTTTCCCTGCTTGGAATTTTACTACTGCCGTATGCATATTATTGTTTTATTCTGGCATTTGGCGGGGTGAAAAAAAGTCTGCCAGGGAAAATATATCTGGCTGTTATGCTGATCTGTTTTGTGGTAAATATCCGGCATGGGGTATTCCTGGGATGCCCGAATGTGGTGGAAAAGAATGGGCTTCCTACTTTTGTGTATGAGATTAAACCTACTATATTAGTACTCTTTTTCCCGGCTGGGATTTTTTTGATTTATCTTTTCCTTATCCTTGTGCGGATCTGCAAAGCGAATCCCAATATGAAAGTACAGTATGAACCGGTCATGGCAGGGGTTCTGGTGTTGTTTGCAGGGAATATGTTGCTCGGAATACCATTTTTCAGTGGGTTTCCGATTGATATTTTAAGTGGTGTTGTAAATGTATTTTTTCTGTTTTATGCACTGATCCGCAGACGTCTGTTCCGGTTGCAGATGCTGGCATCGCCCAGTCTGTGTTACGGTGTGGGATTTTTGTTTTCTGTTATTGTATTTTTGAATGTAATTCCATATCTGCAGAAAATCTTCCATATACAGATGGATAAGAATACAACGCTTTATGCCCTTGTTTTTGCAATTGTGTTTCTGGTGATTTATGCGCTGTTTACTTTTTTGTGGAAGCTTCTGGTACGCAGTGTGTTTGTTAGGGAAGAAAATTATCAGACAGAAAAAATCAGGGAGTTCAGCTCTGCAATTTCGAAGACGCTGGATTTAAATGAAATTCTGGACAAAACGATCAGTGTCATGAAAGAACTGATGGATGTTGGAAATATCTATATTTGTATGCAGGATGCACCGGGACAGCCATATCGGGGAGTGGCAAGTGATCAGCCACTGAATGATCTGACATTTACGATGGAAGAAGAAAACCCGATGATCCAGTGGCTGAAAGAACATGAAGAGCCGATCATTTACCGGGATTTCCGTTATACCGTGGAGTATAAGTCGATGTGGGAGAGTGAAAAACACCGGCTGGATAAGACGCATATCCGTTACTGTGCAGGGTTGAAAGATGGAGAATGCCTGGTTGGTGTGATTCTGATCACAGATGCTTCGGTGAAAAAACGGCTGGTATATGATGAGGTGCAGCTGATTTCATCTGTTACGTCGGTTGCATCGATTGCGATTAAGAATTCAAGATTGTACGAGAGAGCCCGCCAGGAAGCCAGAACAGATGAGATGACCGGATTACTGAACCGGAAATATTTCTATGAAGTGCTGAATGAAGAGCTTGAGAAAAACAGGGAGGCATCGCTGGCACTTGCGATCATCAATGTAGATGATTTTAAATTGTATAATCAGTTGTATGGGGTGAAAGAAGGAGATCTGTGTCTGCAGCGGATTGCAGATATTATTAGAAGCAGTGTCGGAGAAAGTGGATACACGGCCCGCTATGGAGGAAAGGAATTTGCGGTTCTTTTACCGGGATATGATCTTTTTTCCGCCAGAAATATGGTGGAATCTATTGCAAAACAGATTTATGTTATGAATAACCGCAGAACGGATATGAAGCTGAAAGCGGTAACTGTGAGTGCCGGTATCAGTGCGGCTCCTTATGCGGCAAGGAACGTGAAAGAGCTGATGGAAAATGTAGATCTGGCAGTTTATCATGTGAAACATAATGGAAAAAATGGGATCCAGGTCTTTGATATGATGTTTCGGAACAACAGTGAGGGGAACAATACAAGGAATCACACCCATATTTATCAGGAGTATGAGTCTACGATTTATGCGCTGACGGCGGCAATTGATGCGAAGGATCACTATACGTTCAGCCATTCCAACAACGTAGCTTATTATGCAACGTCACTGGCGACGACCCTTGGAATGAACGAAGATATGATAGAGATTATCCGGCAGGCAGCACTTCTGCATGATGTCGGTAAAATCGGTATTCCGGAGTATATACTCAATAAAGAGGGAAAACTGACAGATGAAGAATATGAGATCATCAAAGGGCATGTAGAGGCATCGATCGATATTATCCGTCACCTTCCATCGCTGGATTATGTAATTCCGGCAGTCATCGGTCATCATGAGCGGTATGATGGAAAAGGATATCCACGCCGGATCGCAGGAGAAGATATTCCACTGACTGCGCGGATTTTGTGCGTGGCAGATTCTTTTGATGCCATGACATCCAAACGATGTTATAAAAAAGCATTTTCTATTGAAGTGGCACGGGAGAAGCTTCTTCAGGATGCAGGCAGACAGTTTGATCCTGACCTGGTATATAAGTTTGTTGAATGCCTGGATAATGGCAGTATTACACTGGTGAAGGCAGAAGAAACTGTGGACAATCTGAAAGAAATACTGTAGAAAATTCCCACAAAAAAGTGATGAAAATCAGCAAGAAACAGTTGACAAAAGCCTGCTGGTATAATATAATATGCAAGTATGACGTGAGAAGAAACAGTTTGCACCAAAGCCCCGGAGTGAACTTGTTTTCTATAGAATCTACAATGAAAATAATTAGTAAACTGAAATTCATAGGAGGTCAACCAATGAAAACTTACATGGCTAATCCAGATAAGATTGAAAGAAAATGGTATGTAGTTGACGCTGAAGGACAGACACTTGGACGTCTTGCAGCAGAAGTCGCTAAAGTTTTAAGAGGAAAAAATAAACCGGAATTTACACCGCACATTGATACAGGTGACAACGTAATTGTTATCAACGCTGAAAAGATCAAAGTTACAGGAAAGAAATTAGATCAGAAAGTATACTATCATCACTCAGATTATGTAGGAGGAATGAAAGAAACTACATTAAGAGAAATGATGGCAAAGAAACCGGAACAGGTTATCGAACTTGCTGTTAAAGGTATGCTTCCAAAAGGACCTTTGGGAAGAACAATGATCAAGAAACTTCACGTATATGCTGGAGCAGAACATGCTCATCAGGCACAGAAACCAGAAGTTTTAACATTTTAGTCAGAGGTTTGAAAGGAGGAAATAAAAGTGGCAACAGCTAAATTCTACGGAACAGGAAGAAGAAAAAAATCTATCGCAAGAGTATACCTTGTACCAGGTACAGGTAAGATCACAATCAATAAAAGAGATATCGACGAATATTTAGGACTTGAAACTCTTAAAGTTGTAGTTCGTCAGCCATTAGTTGCAACTGAAACAGTTGATAAATTTGACGTTCTCGTTAACGTACGTGGTGGTGGATACACAGGACAGGCAGGAGCAATCCGTCACGGAATCGCAAGAGCACTTCTTGAAGCAGATTCTGATTACAGACCGGTACTTAAGAAAGCCGGATACCTTACACGTGACCCACGTATGAAAGAACGTAAGAAATACGGTCTCAAAGCAGCTCGTAGAGCACCACAGTTCTCTAAACGTTAATTTGGAGCAATGTGGCTGCGGGAAAGACGAAGTTTTTTCGAGTTCATTTTCAAAAATACAAACCTCAGAAACCTTGTGTTTCTGGGGTTTTTTGTCTGTTTATATTGAAAGCCCTCCGGTTTCCGCATATAATAAAAGACAATGTGTAAAGAAATGAATCAGGGAGAATAATAAAATATGAGTATATTAAATGTAGAACATCTGACACATGGTTTTGGTGACCGTGCCATTTTTGATGATGTATCGTTCCGTCTTTTAAAAGGGGAGCACATCGGTCTTGTAGGAGCAAACGGAGAGGGTAAATCTACCTTTATGAGTATCGTTACCGGGAGACTTACGCCGGACGAGGGAAAGGTGGAATGGGCGAAGAATGTACGAGCAGGCTATCTGGACCAACATGCAGTCCTTCAGAGCGGTATGACGATCCAGGACGCACTGAAAAGTGCGTTTGATCCGCTTTTGCAGAAGGAGCAGCGAATGAACGAGATCTGTGAGAAACTCGGTGAAGTAGACGAGGATGAGATGAATCTTCTGATGGAAGAGCTTGGAACGATCCAGGATGAGTTGACACTGCATGATTTTTACACGATTGATGCAAAGGTAGAGGAAGTGGCAAGGGCACTGGGACTTCTGGATCTGGGACTTGACCGTGATGTTACAGATCTAAGCGGAGGTCAGAGAACGAAGGTTCTTCTGGCAAAGCTTCTGCTTGAGAAGCCGGACATCCTGCTTCTGGATGAACCGACAAACTATCTGGATGAAGAGCATATTACGTGGCTGAAGCGGTATCTGCAGGATTATGAGAATGCATTCATTCTGATTTCCCATGATATTCCGTTCCTGAATGAAGTGGTAAATATCATCTATCATATGGAGAACCAGGAACTGAATCGTTATGTGGGAGACTATGATCATTTTCAGGAGGTCTATGCAGTTAAGAAAGCACAGCTTGAGGCAGCATACCGCAGACAGCAGCAGGAAATCAGTGAACTGAAGGATTTTGTGGCAAGAAATAAAGCCCGTGTTTCTACAAGAAATATGGCGATGTCCAGACAGAAAAAGCTGGATAAAATGGATGTAATTGAGCTGGCAGCGGAAAAGCCGAAACCGGAATTTAAGTTCCGTTACGGACGGACTCCGGGGAAAATGTTATTCGAAACAAAGGATCTTGTAATCGGTTATGATGAACCACTTTCCAAGCCGCTGAATTTCCAGATGGAAAGAGGACACAAGATTGCGATTGTCGGAACAAATGGTATCGGAAAGACTACATTTTTGAAGAGTGTACTTGATCTGATCCCGGCAATTTCCGGCGAGTGTGAGCTTGGGGAAAATCTTCAGATCGGCTATTTTGAACAGGAAGTTAAAGGAGAAAACAAGACAACCTGTATTGAAGAGCTGTGGCAGGAATTTCCGTCATTTACCCAGTATGAGGTGCGTTCTGCCCTTGCAAAATGCGGACTCACTACGAAGCATATTGAGAGCCAGGTAAGGGTACTGAGTGGTGGTGAACAGGCAAAGGTAAGACTCTGTAAGCTGGTCAACAAGGACACGAATCTGCTGATCCTGGATGAGCCGACCAATCATCTAGACGTGGATGCAAAGGATTCTCTGAAAAAAGCGCTTCAGGAATACAAAGGAAGTATTCTTCTGATTTGCCATGAGCCGGAATTCTATCAGGATGTGGTAAATGAGGTGTGGGATATGAGCAAGTGGACGATGAAAGTATTTTAAAAGTGTCGTGCAGAAGACCTTTCGGGACTATCCTGAAAGGCCTTTTTGTGTTACTATTTATTTAGAACGTATCATTTTTGTCAATACTTTTTATTTTATAGGAAATTCCGAAGGAACTTCCTATGAAATAAAAGGCACTACGTGCCGGAGATGCGCACTCGCACGAAGATGAAGAATGTCGCAAGCGACTGCGCTCGGCGCGAGAATGTGCCAAGGCACATTCTTTTTTACAAAGCCGTTATATAAGCTTTACAGAAGTAAGATAGAGCCTGCAAAGCGCAACGTCTATAATAAAACGTGTTTCAGAAAAGAAAGGATGGGATAATATGCCGTCAACTTATGCACATTACATTTTTGGACAGCAGATCAGGGGCAGATTAAGCGGATATGAGAGAAAAATTATTGATAAATATCCGGAGCTTTTTAATATTGGACTTCATGGACCGGATATTCTTTTTTATTACAGACCGCTTGGCAAGAACAAGGTCAATCAGTTGGGAAGCCGTATACATAACGAGAGCGGGGCAAAGTTCTTCGTTCATGCAGCGAAGGCTTTACATACACACGACCAGTATGAGAAGCATCTGGCTTATGTATATGGAGTGCTCTGCCACTTCGCGTTGGATGAAATCTGTCATGGTTACGTGGAACAGGCAGTAAAAGAGACTGGTCTTGCACATATTGCAGTGGAGGGCGAGCTGGATCGTAAGCTGATGATTATGAACGGAGAAAATCCAGTGAGCAGGAGACTGACCGGACATATTGTTCCTTCTATGAAAAATGCGATAATTATAAAAGATTTTTATCGCGGAATTACAGCAAAGGAAGTCAAAAAAGCACTGAATGGAATGGTATTTTATGACAGGATTCTTGTCTGTCCATCTAAAATAAAGCGGATGGCACTTTATGCAGCACTTAAAGTGGCAGGGCTTTATTATGATTTTCATGGGTTTATTATCAAGTATCATGAGAATGAATCCTGCAGGGAACAGATAAGAAAACTGCTTCATCTTTATGAAAAAGCAGTTCCACTGGCAGACAAACTGATCTGCGAATACAAACCGTTTCTGGAAGGAAACGCCACATTAGATTCTGTATATGCCTATACATTTGGTTCTCAGTTTCCTGGCAAGGAGGATACGTTAAATGAAAATAAAATTGACAAAACAGGAGAAAAACTGGATACTTTATGATGTCGGAAATTCTGCATTCACACTTCTGGCAGCAACCATTTTACCGATTTATTTCAACTATATCGCAGGAAAGCAGGGACTTTCGGATGTACAGTATCTGGCATACTGGGGATATGCAGTATCCATTGCAACCTTACTTACAGCACTTGCAGGACCGGTATTTGGAACCGTTGCAGATACAAAAGGCTATAAAAAACCAGTTTTTACAATTGCACTTGGAATCGGGGCAATTGCTTCAGTCGCACTGGGATTTGCAAAGTACTGGCTGGCCTTTCTGGTAGTTTTTGTCATTGCAAAGGTCGGATATTCCGTGACGCTGGTATTTTATGATTCCATGCTTGTCGATGTGACATTGGAAGACCGGATGGATGAAGTCTCTTCCCAGGGCTATGCGTGGGGATATATCGGAAGCTGTGTACCGTTTGTAATCTGTCTTCTGGTTGTGTTAAATGCAGGGAAGATTGGGATTACAATGGAGATAGCAATGATGGTTTCCTTTGTGATCATCACGGTATGGTGGGTAATTATGACATTACCACTTCTGAAAACTTATCACCAGAAGTATTATGTAGAAAAGAAGCAGCATGCTTTTTCAGAAAGCTTCAAAAGAATCGGCATTACTCTGAAAAATGTAAAGAAGGAGAAGAAGGTTTTTCTGTTTCTTCTGGCGTTTTTCTTTTATATTGACGGGGTTTATACGATTATTGATATGGCAACTGCATATGGATCAGCACTTGGACTTAGCAGTACAGGACTTCTTCTTGCATTGTTGCTTACGCAGATTGTAGCTTTCCCATTTGCGATTATTTTCGGAAGACTTGCGAAGAAATATTCTGCAGAAAAGCTGATCACAGTATGTATCGTGGCATACCTTGGAGTGGCAATTTTTGCGATTTTTCTGCATTACCAGTGGCAGTTCTGGGTTCTTGCTGTCTGGGTAGGCATGTTCCAGGGAGGTGTGCAGGCGCTTTCAAGATCTTACTTTACGAAAATTATACCGGCGAACCAGTCAGGTGAATTTTTCGGCTTAATGGATATTTGCGGAAAAGGCGCGTCCTTTATGGGAACAACGATCGTGAGCCTGATCTCGCAGCTTACCGGCAATATCAATATTGGTGTGGGGATGATCGCTGTCTTGTTCGTGATCGGAATTATTTTATTCCGGAGAGCGGCAGCGCTAGAATAAAAATAAAGGATACAATTGATTTATGATGACAGAGCTTGAAAAATATTATAACAAATTTAACGAAGAGAAGCGGCTTAAGAGCCGCCACGGACAGGTAGAATTTATCACCTCAATGAAGTACATTCACAAATATCTTCCTAAGCGGGAGCATGGACAGGTAAAGATTCTGGATGTAGGAGCCGGAACCGGGCGCTACAGTGTTGCGCTTGCCGAAGAAGGGTACGATGTGACGGCGGTAGAGCTGGTGAAATACAATCTGGGAATTCTGAAAAAGAAGAACAGCTCTGTGAAAGCATATCAGGGAAATGCGCTGAAGCTGTCACGTTTTCCGGATAAGGAATTTGACCTGATCATCCTGTTTGGACCGATGTATCACCTTTATACAAAGGAAGATAAGGTAAAGGCGCTGATGGAGGCGAAGCGTGTTCTGAAAGATGAGGGCACGATCCTGGTGGCTTATACAATGAATGAGTACAGTGTTCTGGTGTATGGATTCCGGGAGAACCATATACAGGAATGCCTGGAAAATGGAAAACTGGATGCGAATTACCGGGTATGTCCTTCACCGGAAGATTTGTATGATTATGTGCGTCTGGAGGATATTGACAGCTACAATGAAGCAGCAGGAATGGAACGGCTCCAGATTATTTCGGCGGATGGGCCATCCGATTATATGCGTCAGGTGTTAAATACGATGGATGAAAAGACTTTCCAGACGTTTATTGACTATCATCTGACTACGTGTGAACGCCCGGAACTGGTTGGTGCGGGATCACATACGGTAGATATTATAAGAAAGAAAAAGATGGGGGAATAGAAAATGAAAGTAGCAGATATGCATTGTGATACAATTTTAGCGATTCAGAGAGGAAGGGAACAGGGAAAAGAGATTTCACTTCGGAAAAATAATTTAAATGTGGATCTTGAACGGATGAAAAAGGGGGATTATCTGATTCAGAATTTTGCCATTTTTCTGGATCTGGAGGATCCGATGCTTGCAGGAAGTCCATTTCGTTATGCAATGAAAATGGCGGATGTATTTTATCGGGAAATGGAGAAAAATAAAGACTGGATCCGGCCGGTCACAAAGTATGACGAGATTGAAGAAAACCGGAAGAATGGAAAGATGTCGGCGTTGCTGACATTGGAAGAAGGAGAAATCTGCGAGGGCGATCCTGCCCTTTTAAGAGACTTTTACCGGATGGGGGCAAGGATGATGACTCTGACCTGGAACTATCCGAATCAGCTTGGATATCCGGCAAAAGCGACTGGCGGAGAATTTGCCGGAAAAGTCTTTTCAGAAGCCGGATATGGGCTTACAGCGCGTGGAATTGAGTTTCTGGAAGAGATGGAGAACCTGGGAATGATCATCGATGTGGCACATTTAAACGATGCAGGAATCCGGGATGTATTAAAGTTCACAAAGAAGCCTTTTGTAGCGAGCCATTCCAACGCGAGACATTTGTGCAGTCATCCGAGAAACCTGAATGATGAACTTCTGAAAGCGATCGGGGAAAGAGGCGGTGTGATCGGGCTGAATTATTATGCATATTTCCTGCGCGACTGGAAAGACGGAGAGACGGTTGTGAGCAGAGCGGAGGATATTGTGGCACATGCAAAATATATCCGTGATATGGCGGGAATAGAGGCTTTAGGACTTGGTTCGGACTTTGATGGTATGAATGGAGAACTGGAGATCGCATCCCCTGTAGATATGACAAAGCTGGAAGATGTATTTAAAAAGAATGGATTTACAGAGAGCGAGATTGAGAAAATCTTCTGTAAGAATGTAATGCGAATATATAGAGAACTGCTTGGGTAATTCCGGCAAAGCATATTTATAACATAGAAAACCCGGCTGTGGAGTAATACACAAGCCGGGTTTTTTACTCTAGCATCTTTTGCAGCGATTACGCAACTGTTACATTAACAGCCTGAAGTCCGCGGTTTCCTTCTGTGATATCGAAAGTAACGTTCTGTCCTTCTTCAAGAGATTTGTATCCTTCTCCCGCGATTCCTGAAAAATGTACGAATACATCTTCTCCGGTGCTTTCGTTTGTGATGAATCCGTAGCCTTTCTGTGCGTTGAACCACTTAACTGTACCCTTGTTCATTAGTAGTACCTCCTAAAAAATTGATGATGCCGATAAAAATAAAAATCACATATTTTTGTAAGTCATCAGACAGATGTTAATGATTTACAAAAATATGTGAAATCTAAATCTTATCTAAAACACAATTTCAGAATATCACGTGGTAGGACAAATGTCAAATCAAAATAGGAAAAATAGGAAAAAATAAATGTCTTTTTATTGACAGGAAGAAAAAGGAATGCTATTATTTTTAACATATTTAAAGAGTGAAAATATTTGTACAAAGAGGTACTTTACTGCGGAGAAGAACGCAGAGAGTATCTTTTTTTTGACTTGCAGGAGTGCAAAGCACGTAGCAATCTGGTATCAAAGGGGTCAAAAGTATAAATGGGATGTCAGAAAGAGGTAGTGCAGATGAAAAATCATGAACTGGATGCAGTGGATCGTACAATTTTGAATATTTTACAGAGAAATGCCAAATGTCCATTGAAAGAGATTGCAGAGAAGGTGTATCTGTCTACACCGGCTGTATCAGCGCGGATTGAAAAGATGGAAAAAGAAGGATATATTCTCGGTTATCAGGCACAGGTGAATCCGGAAGCACTTGGATATCATATCAAGGCACTGATCAATCTGGAGGTTTCGCCGGAGGAAAAAAATGTGTTTTATCCGTTTGTGAGAAAGTGTTCAAATGTGATCGAATGCAACTGTGTGACCGGAGAATATTCTATGGTGTTGGAAGTACTGTTTCCCAGCACAACAGAGCTGGATAAATTTATTGGAGAATTGCAGCGATTTGGAAGAACAAAGACACTGATCGTATTTTCAACTTCGGTTGAACACAGAGGAATCAATGCAGATGATATAGAAGAAACACTGGAGTGAGAAATATAATTTCCCGTAAATTGAAAAAGACCCGGAAACAAAAGTTTTCGAGTCTTTTTCTTCTTTAAGGGCTATATAAACAAGCAGTTTGAAATAGTCATTTTGATTATTCAGCAGCGATAGCAACTTCCGGAACAATTGTTTCAGTAGCTTTTTCAGATGCTTTGATATCTGCAGGTGTTTTTGCAAAACCTTTAAACACGATAGAACCAACAAATCCAGCTAAAGATCCGCCGATCGCAGCAAGTACGATTGCAGCTACAACCTTAAGTGGTGGGTTAAATCCGAATGGAGCTAAAAGTCCAGGAATCGGAGATGCTGTTCCAGGGGCGTTATTGATAATACCGAGCATAGCTGCTGCGAGTCCGGCAAGTCCGCCGCCAAAGAAGTTTGATCCGTAAATCGGAATCGGATTCTGTGTAATAATATCGGCCTGTGTAAGAGGTTCAAGCATTACCGCGATAACATTACTGCGCTCGCCAAGTTTTAAACGGTCGAAAATGATACCGTTTGTGAAAGAACCACCAACACATGCAATTGCTGCAATACCCATTGCAAGTCCATCAAGTCCGAGCATAGCAGTCAGAGCCATAGAACTAAGTGGTGAGGTGCAGATCATCTTCATAATACCACCGAGCAGGAATCCCATGATAAGTGGAGACTGTTCAGCAGCTGCAGAAATCATACGTCCGATGTTGAGCAGTGTTGAATTAACGACCGGATCAACTGCGATGGCAATAATTCTTGCAAGCGGTGCGATTGCAAGAGCACCAACGATCAGATTCAGACCTTCTGGAAGTTTCTTTTCCAGGAACGGAGCTACAAAACCTACAATATAACCTGCTACAAAACCAGGAAGGATTCCGTATCCTCCGACTGCGACACCTGCAACGACTGCAAGTACCGGATTACATCCCATACTGATCGGAACTAAAGTAGCTGCAGCGATTCCCCCGAAGCTGCCGGATATGGTTCCGAGTTCTGAGAAAAATGCAATTCCTAATAAATCACCTGTGATGTAATGATGAACAGCTTCTACCAGGAACGAAGCAACGGCTGCATTAGCCATTCCGGACATTGCTTCTGATCCTTTTGGAAACTTCAGGCTGAATACAGAGAAACAGGCTAAAGTGAGAAGCAGTAAACCAATACCTTTTACGATTGTTAACATATGACATCCTCCTTAAAATTTATACTTATTCGCATCAGTTATCGTGATAACATAATAAAATGGAAGTTACAAAAAGATACAAAAAGTATCAAAATGAAATTTATTTTTGGAAAAAACTACAAATACGGGAAAGATTTATTGTATATAATGACGATAACTATAAGTGATAATGAATTATAGAGAAAACATATAAAGAGATGAAATAAGAAGCAGGAGAGAACCTGAAAATCAGGCTCTCTCGGTGCATTCCTGAATCAGTGCATTCAGGAAATTTTTAATTTTCACATTGCCGTGCCGTACACTTTTTCCACGGATGAAATCCATTTCCCTTCGGACCTGTTCAAAGTTATACAGGGAGTTGGAGTAGGTTGTAAACGTGTCATTGGCGTAATCTTCAAGACCAAGGTTGGCAAGGTTGACCATTCCCATGTTGGCTGTCCGACGGATCCTTTGTTCCATGGATTTTGGATTGTCACTGAACCGACTGCAAAGTTCGCTTAAAGTGACATTGTCAACTTTCTGGTTATGCTGGATCAGATAATCGACAAGGGAAATGATATCCTTGCTGCCACGTTCACCGGTGATGCCAAGCTTTTGGAGAATTCCTTTTAACCGGATAATATAAGGTTTTTCAACTGTATCATTTATAAATCCCTGTGGCTGTACAAAATTCTGCTGGGTCTGGAAAATCGTCTGTACCTGCTGCAATGTCCGGCGGGCAGTCAGGGATTCACTGACCTTCCGGAGTATGGATTCTACTTCGATACTGTTGATTGGCTTATGAATATAAAATTCAATGCCTGCAGAATAGGCATCTGCGATCATATCTTTGGATGCAACCTGGGAAAGCATAATAAAAGTAAGATTCGGTGCATGAGAGCGGGCACGTTTCACGAAAGTGATTCCGTCTATTTCCGGCATCAGAAGATCAACAATTACGATGTCTGGATTTATAAGAGTAAGATCCGTGAGTGCATCCACACCGTTTTCGGCAGTTCCGGCAATCTCTCCAAGCCCCCGGTCCCTTATAATACGTTTTAATATATGCAGTACATTTTTATCATCATCAATGAGATAGAATTTCATTTATAAACCGCTCCATTTCTCTTTTGGTATAGTAAGTGTGAAAACTGTTTTTCCGGGAACGGAAGTTACCCGGATGGTTCCGCCCAGGCGGAGTTCGATAAAATCCTTTACCAGGCTAAGTCCAAGTCCCCGATTGACCTCGCCGGTTTCGTAATTGATCTTTGTGGAAAAACCCGGTTCAAAAATTTGTTCCATATCCTCCGGATCAATTCCGGGTCCATGATCTTCAACTTCAATAACATAAGAAGAATCCGTGGAGGATTGACGGACAGAAAGCTCGACCGGATTTCCGTCTGCTGCTTCAATCGCATTGTTGAAAAGATTGCGGAAGATTGAGAGCAGAAGATAATGGTTCTGTGTATATAGATTTTCCTCCAGTTGTATATTAAAAAAAAGTCGTTTCCCTTTTGGAAGGGATGCATCCAGGCTGCTTTTCAGAATGGTGAGGATATCATCCAGGCTCATTCCGTCATTTTCAGAATTTAATTCCATTGAAGAGGAAAGTCCTCTTACAATCAGATTGTAGTCTTTTTTGATCTCGTGGACATCACGTGCAATCTGAAGTGCGGTGCGGGTGAGGGATTCGTCTATATTCCGTTCACTCATATCGTGGTAAAGCCGGTATGCGGTGCTCATGGTGTCCTCTATCATACGTGTACCTTTCTGCATCAGAACAACTTCGCCGTTAAGCTCAGAAATCAAAAGAAGAAGGTTCTGGTATCTCCGTGCATGTTCAGCACTCAGGAGACTGAACTTGTAATGGCTGAGACAGAACAGGAAAAGACCCGCAAGTGCAGTACGCAGAAGCGCAACCAGAAGGACACCTGCCTGGGACTGAAAAGAAAAAGCGTCCATATCCATACGGGTCAGCAGTTCTGTTATATTTGCCAGATAGTCAAAAAGAAACATCCAGGGCAGAGAATACATCGAAAGTTCATAGTCATTTTTACGGCAGTAGAGAAAAAAAAGGATTCCGTAGACCAGATAGAAAAACATTTCCGGAAAATAGTTCTGTGGATTCCAACTGCCAAAGCGAAGCCAGTGCATCAGTGTACGGGAAAAGAAAACACAGAGGGCACTTATCACCGTGACCGGAAGAATCGGATATTTTCCAAAAAGGATCAGAGACATGAAAATGCCAAAAATTCCGATGGAAACACGAAAATCGCTTTCAAAAAGTGAGATGCTGATCTGGGCGCCAATGATAACAGCAGCACTGACCAGCAAAATGTGGGTATAACGTGAAAAACTTTTGGTCCACATAAGAAAGCCTCCTTTATTCAGATCATCTCTCTTACAGTCTACAGTCCGGTTAATAATTCAACCAGAAATACGCCGGCACATGAAAACAGGGAAACACAGATCAGACTTTTTCTGTTCCATGCAAGGATCAGTGCGATTGCAAAACCAATGGCGGCAGACCAGATATTGGCGGTGGCTGTCAGAATGGCCGGAAAGGTCATAACAGCCAGAGTTACATAAGGTACATAATATAAAAAAGATTTTATAAAAGTATTTTTGATCTCTTTCCTGATCAGCGTCAGTGGCAGCATACGGATCAGATAGGTGACGGCTGCCATGACAAAGATATACATATATAGATTATGCTTCAACGGAAGAATCCTCCTTATCTTCTGGATTTGTTTCTTCTTTTACAGGGAAGAAATACGCTGCAATTCCGGCAATCAGAATCGTAAGGATAATGATTCGGAAGCCAGAAGAAATCTGGCATAGCACAGGAGCCTTTGTGAAAAGGAAGCTTGCTGCCATGGAAATCAAGACAATGGTTCCAATGATCCTGTTATCACGTGCCGGAGGAATAATGATTGCGATAAACATTCCATATAATGCAACGCTCAGTGCGCTGACGATCCGGTCAGGCAGGATATTTCCTGATACTACTCCGAGGAAAGTGCCAAGTGTCCAGCCAGGTGCGGCAAGTGCCATCACACCGTAAGAATACCATGGAGTAATCCTTCCGGGGCGGGATACGGATACGCCGAAGACTTCATCCGTTACACTGTATGCGATAAGAAAACGGTGGAAAAAAGGATAGTGGTTATCAATTTTCTGTGAAAGGGCACAGGACATCAGCGAATATCTGAGATTGATGATGAGCTGGGTGAATGCCATTTCAAAATAGGATGCGGATGCCGTAATCAGTGAAAGACCAGCAAATTGCCCGGCGCTGGTCAGGTTTGTAAGGGAAATCAGAACAGCTTCCCAAGTGGAAAGTCCTGCATTTTTTGCCATGATACCAAAGGTAAATGATACCGCAATATAACCGAGACAGATGGGAATGCCATCCTGTATCCCGGCTGCAAAATCCATTTTTCTGTTTCTACTCATGAAGTAAAACCTCTCTTTTGTAAATAATCCCCAAATTTGAATTGTTATTTTACTAACATTTTACCATGGAACAGTGGTCTTGAAAATGATGTTTTAAAAGAAGTTGAAAAAATTTTGCAGAAAGACTGGAAATATAGTGGTATTATGAGTTATAATAAATAGTGATAAATGAATGTGCAAACATAAGTACAAGTTATAAAAGGAGATTGAAGCATGGAAATGTTATCTATTGAAAAAGAACTGCAGAGCAATTCTTATCCCGGAAGAGGGATCATCATCGGAAAGTCTGCCGACGGAAGCAAAGCGGTAACAGCTTATTTTATCATGGGAAGAAGTGAGAACAGCCGTAATCGTGTCTTTGTAGAAGAGGGAGAAGGAATCCGCACACAGGCATTTGACGAGTCAAAGCTGACAGACCCAAGCTTAATTATCTACGCACCGGTGCGTGTACTCGGCAATAAGACGATCGTTACAAACGGAGATCAGACTGATACAATCTATGAAGGTATGGACAGACAGATGACGTTTGAACAGTCCCTTAGAAGCCGTGAATTTGAACCGGATGGACCAAACTACACACCACGTATTTCCGGTATCATGCACATTGAGAACGGAAAATATAACTATGCAATGTCCATTTTGAAGAGCAATAACGGAAATCCGGATGCATGCAACCGTTACACCTTTGCATATGAGAATCCGGTAGCCGGAGAAGGACATTTTATCCACACATACAAGTGTGATGGAAATCCGCTTCCGAGTTTTGAAGGAGAACCAAAGCTTGTTGCAATTCCGGATGATATGGACACATTTGCAGACACACTCTGGAACAGTCTGAATGCAGATAATAAAGTATCTCTGTTTGTAAGATATATTGATATTGAGACAGGAACATACGAAAGCAAGATCATCAATAAGAATAAATAGTATACAAAGGTGAAGAAGGAGCAGGAATCATGAATGAATTAGAACTCAAATATGGATGTAACCCGAATCAGAAGCCGTCACGTATCTATATGAAAGACGGAAGTGATCTCCCGATCAAAGTTCTGATGGGCCGTCCGGGATATATCAACTTTCTGGATGCATTTAACGGATGGCAGCTGGTATCGGAATTAAAAAAAGCAACCGGACTTCCGGCAGCAACTTCCTTTAAGCATGTGTCACCGGCAGGTGCTGCAGTCGGACTGCCACTGGATGAAACTCTTGCAAAAATTTACTGGGTAGATGACCTTGGAGAACTTTCTCCGCTTGCAAGTGCTTATGCACGTGCAAGAGGCGCAGACCGTATGTCTTCATTCGGTGATTTTATTGCGCTTTCTGATGTCTGCGATGTTGATACGGCAAGACTGATCAAGAGAGAAGTGTCGGATGGAGTGATCGCACCTGGATATGAACCGGAAGCACTGGAGATTCTTGCACAGAAAAAGAAAGGTAATTACAATGTGATCCAGATCGATCCGAATTATGTTCCGGCACCTACAGAACACAAGGATGTATTTGGTATTACCTTTGAGCAGGGAAGAAATGAACTGAAGATTGATGATGATTTCTTCTCAAATATAGTGACTGAGAACAAAGAAATTCCGGATCACGCAAAGAGAGATCTTGCAATTTCCATGATTACTTTAAAATATACACAGTCAAATTCTGTATGCTATGTAAAAGACGGACAGGCAATCGGAATCGGAGCCGGACAGCAGTCCCGTATCCACTGTACCCGTCTTGCAGGACAGAAGGCAGATAACTGGTGGCTGAGACAGTGCCCGAAAGTACTTGATCTTCCATTTAAAGAAGGAATCAAGCGTGCAGACCGAGATAATGCAATTGATCTGTATATTGGTGAAGAATATATGGACGTACTGGCTGACGGAACCTGGGAAAATATTTTCACTGAAAAACCGGAAGTATTTACCAGAGAAGAAAAGAGAGCATGGCTTGATAAGCTGACGGGTGTGGCACTTGGATCAGACGCATTCTTTCCGTTTGGAGATAACATCGAACGTGCACATAAGAGCGGTGTTACATATATTGCAGAACCGGGTGGATCAATCCGTGATGACAATGTAATCGATACCTGCAACAAATACAACATGGCGATGGCATTTACCGGAATCCGTTTATTCCATCACTAAGATAATAAAGAAGCAAAGTTCCTGCAGAGGTAGAAGATCTACCTTTGCGGGAATTTTTTATTTTTAACAGAAAATGGAGCTTTCTATTGTATAAAAAAGATTCCGGAAGAATAATCTGTTGAAAAAATAAACAGATATGCGACAAATGTGGAAAAATGTCGTTAAAAAATAAACAGAACCGATAATCTGAAGATTTATTATTTAGTAAGGGATTACATAATATATATGTAACAGCCAGCAGGAGGAGGCGAATCTATGGGTATTATTGAAATCCTTTTAATTTCAATCGGGCTTTCATTTGATGTATTTGTTGTACATATCTGTGTTGGAGCAGGATTTTCGAGGAAGCATGGAAAAGACACACTTTTATCCAGTCTGATTTTTGGAGGAATGCAGCTCTTTGCACTGATCCTGGGAAATGTTGTTGCAGATATTCTGAAGCCGGACAGAAAAATGAATGAGACGATTTCAACAGCAGCAAGTGGATGGGAGCTTTTGTCGGTGCTGATATTTATCGGACTTGGCATTTATATGATCTGTAAAGCAAGAAATAATAAGCAGATCTTTGAGCGGAGAAACGATGAAATAAACTGGAAACGGCTTAGAAAACTGGCAGTACTTACCAGCGTAGATGCGTATTTTGCCGGAATGGGTATCGGATTCTGGAGTGTGGAGATCCTGGAACAGGGAATGGTATTGCTTCCGGTTACGATCATTCAGTGCTTTCTTGGTGTGGAGGTCGGATATAGATTGGGCTGTGAATATAACTGCAAAGCTTACTGGATCGGTGGGATATTATTCCTGATCGCCGGGGCAGATATGGTGGTTACGCATTTTTTATTTTAAAATAGCAGGAGGAAAAGAGTATGGGCGAATTGACACATAAAGCAGCAAGGGCAGCATTTGGCGGAGCAATTGATTTGGCAATGCGAAAAATGGATAAAGACAGAGAAAAAGGTCTGCTTGATCTTGTTGATCTGACCGAGCGTTTCATGGGAGACAATTTCCAGAAGAGCTCCTATGAAGGCGCAAGAAAGATGATACAGGATCCGGATTCGAAGTGGATGAGTTATGTGAATCGTGCATTAGATGAAATTGACCCGCATGTTATTAAACAGACAGCATTAAACCTTGGATTTGAAGCGGCGTTCCATGGAACGAAGACAATCCGCAGTATGAGAGAGGTACATCAGTGCAATATTCCGTGGCTGATCCTGATGGATCCGACAAGTGCATGTAATCTTCATTGTACCGGATGCTGGGCGGCAGAATATGGGCATAAACTGAATCTTACATATGAAGAGATGGACAGCATCATTACGCAGGGAAAAGAACTGGGGATTTATTTCTATATGTATACAGGCGGGGAACCGTTAGTAAGAAAAAAAGATATTATCAGACTTTGTGAAAAGCATTATGACTGCGAATTCCATGCATTTACAAATGGAACACTGGTGGATGATGAATTTTGCGAAGAGATGAGAAGAGTCGGCAACCTGTCCCTTTCAATTAGTCTGGAAGGATTTGAAGAGGTCAATGACATGCGCCGTGGAGAGGGTGTATTCGACAAGGTTATGGCAGCTATGGATCGGTTAAAGAAATATGGACTGATCTTCGGTACGTCAATCTGTTATACCAGAAAGAACATTGAAACGGTTACATCGGATGAATTCCTGGATATGATCATCGGAAAGGGATGTCGTTTCACCTGGTATTTCCATTATATGCCGGTTGGAAATGATGCAGCACCGGATCTGCTCCCGACAAAGGAACAGAGAGAATATATGTATCACCGGGTAAGAGAAATCCGCGGTGCAACAGGTGGAAAGCCGATTTATGCAATGGATTTCCAGAATGACGGAGAATTTGTCGGAGGCTGTATCGCAGGTGGAAGAAACTACTGCCATATCAATGCGAATGGAGATGTAGAACCATGTGTATTTATTCACTACTCTTCTGCAAATATTCGGGAAGTCACTCTGCTGGAAGCTCTGAAACAGCCACTCTTTATGGCATACAGAGACCGGCAGCCTTTTAATAGCAATCATTTGCGTCCTTGCCCGATGCTTGAAAATCCGGAGATTCTTCAGGAAATGATCAAAGAGACCGGTGCAAAATCGACCGATCTGCAGTCACCGGAAAGTGCGGAACATTTGTGCAGTAAGTGCAAAGCTTATGCCTGTGAGTGGAAAAAAACGGCAGATCAACTATGGAAAGAGCATCCGCATCAGCAGAAGGGTTACACAAATTACAAAAAACGCGTGGAAAAGCAGTAAAAAAACAGAAAAAAAGCGGTTTGAAAAAGTGTTTTGTTTGTGATAGAATATTCGTCAAGAGAAATGGGCAGGAAAAAGAGGACAACACATGGAAAGAAAAAGAGAATTAACAAAAATCCTGCTTGCGGAAAGCTTTAAGGAACTACTGATAAAAGGATCTTTTGATAAGATAACGATTAAAATGATCACAGATCAGGCGGGAGTCATTAGACCGACTTTTTATAATTACTTTCAGGATAAGTATGAAGTGATGGAATGGCTTCTGGAGACGGAGGTTTTTCAGCATATCCGTGAGATGACCGAAGACGGGATGGAAAGAGAAGCCATTTATCTGTTGTTCCGAAAGATGGAGAAAGACCGGATTTATTATCAGAAAGCATTTGAAGCGACCGGTCAGAATGGGTTTGAGGAAATTCTTGAAAAGAAGATCCGTCAGCTGATCGAAGAGATGGTGGGCAGACATAAGATCAAGCTTGAGAAGCTTCAGGGAATCAAAGACAAAAAGATTTTTCTGGAGTTCCATACGATCACCGTTGTAACCGGACTCAAATACTGGCTGACCAGCCGGGATATTCATCTGTCGGCGGATGAAGCGATGGAGTATTATCTGTTCCTAATGTCGCATCCTATTTTGGAGCTGCTTGAAAAGTAAAGAACAAAATATAAATTTGAGAAGAATCTGGGAAAATCCGGGTTCTTCTTTTTGTTTTTCTGTCAGAAAATTCTGATAGAGCGTTCTGATAAATAAAAGGGAATACGTTCTGGAGAGGTATATTCTTTTGAAATTGTAGAAAATAAAAAATGTTATCTAAACTGCTTGACGGATTTCTATTACAGAGTTATTATGAACATATGAACAGTTGCTCATATGTTCAGTGAGAGAAAATTTTTCAGGAGGAAAGAAAGATGAAGAAAAAATTTAAAATGGTAGACCTTGATTGCGCAAACTGTGCAGCAAAAATGGAAGATGCAATCAAAAAAATTGATGGTGTAAATGATGCAACGGTAAGTTTTATGATGCAGAAGCTTACGATTGATGCAGATGATGCAAGATTTGATGAGATCATGCAGGAAGTCGTTGCTGTATGCAAGAAGGTAGAGCCGGATTGCCAGATTCAGCTGTAAAACCGGAAAAGGTATGAAAGGGGAGAGGCTTCTATGATGAAAAAACAGAAAATAATGCTGTACCGTATTATCGCAGCGGCAGTTATTTATGTTCCTCTTTTTGTACTGGAACATATGGGAAAACTGGAATTTCAGTCCGAAATTCCGGTGCAGTTTTTGTTATTTATGATACCTTATCTGATCGTGGGATGGGACATCATTTACCGGGCTGTGCGCAATATCAGTCATGGTCAGGTATTTGATGAGAACTTTCTGATGTGTATAGCAACGTTTGGTGCACTTGGAGTAAAGGAATATTCGGAAGCGGTAGCGGTTATGTTGTTCTATCAGATCGGGGAGTTATTCCAGAGTTATGCAGTCAACCGTTCCCGCCAGTCAATCAGTGCAATGATGGATATCTGTCCGGAATATGCGAATATTGAAGAAGACGGAAAGCTCAAACAGGTTGATCCGGATGATGTAGAGATTGGTACAGAGATCGTCATCAAAGCAGGAGAGAGAGTTCCTCTCGATGGTGTGGTTGTATCGGGAACATCCTTTGTAGATACTTCTGCACTGACCGGAGAGTCGGTTCCGCGAGAAGTAACAGAAGGTTCCGAGATTATCAGCGGTTGTGTAAATGGAAGCGGACTTCTTAAGGTGCGCACAACGAAAGAGTTTGATGATTCTACAGTTGCGAAGATTCTGGAACTGGTTGAAAATGCCAGCAGCAAAAAGGCACATGTAGAAAACTTCATTACAAAGTTTGCAAAATACTATACGCCGATCGTGGTTTGTGCGGCAGTTGTACTTGCATTCCTTCCACCAATCATTCTTGGCGGTGGATTTGCAGAATGGATTCAGAGAGCATGTATTTTCCTTGTAATCTCCTGCCCATGTGCACTGGTGATCTCTGTTCCACTTGGTTTTTTTGGAGGAATCGGAGCAGCATCCAAACAGGGCGTTCTGGTAAAGGGAAGCAATTATCTGGAAGCACTCTCTGAGATGAAAACGATTGTATTTGATAAGACTGGTACACTGACAAAAGGTGAATTCGTTGTATCAGAAGTTATTCCGAACGGATGGGAAAAAGAAGGACTTCTTGAAGTGGCAGCCCTTGCGGAAGGCTATTCCGATCATCCAATCTCAGCAGCACTCAAGAAAGCGTACGAAGAAGCGGAGCTTGGTGAGTTGTCCATGGACAGGGTGGAACAGGCTGAAGAAATCGCCGGACACGGAATCAAGGCAAAGATCGACGGAAGAGTTGTCTATGCCGGAAATGCAAAGCTGATGGAAGAAAAAGGCGTGGAATATGAGCCATGCACAGTCCCTGGTACGGTCGTATATCTGGCGGCTGAAAAAGAATTCCTCGGGACCATTGTAATTTCTGATACGGTCAAACCGGAAGCCAAACGTGCGATCGCGCAGCTCAAACAAAGCGGTGTCAAAAAGACAGTTATGCTTACCGGTGACAGAAAAGATGTCGGTGAAGCAGTAGCAGAAAGCCTTGGAATCGATGAAGTCTACACAGATCTCCTTCCGGGGGATAAGGTAGATAAGGTTGAAGCACTTCTCGGAGAACTCGGTGAGAAAGAAAAGCTCGGTTTTGTTGGTGATGGTATCAATGATGCACCGGTACTCTCCAGAGCTGATATCGGAATCGCAATGGGAAGCATGGGATCCGATGCAGCAATCGAAGCCGCAGATGTTGTTCTGATGGATGATAATATCCTTAAGATATCCTCCATTATGAGAATTGCAGGAAAAACTCTCCAGATCGTACATCAGAATATCGTCTTTGCCCTCGGTGTCAAAGTTCTGGTCCTCATCCTGGGAGCCCTCGGCATGGCCAATATGTGGGAAGCCGTCTTTGCCGATGTAGGAGTATCCGTAATCGCAATCCTGAACTCCATGAGGACACTGAAAGTAAAATAGATGTCAAAAGCATAATGTAAAACAAGAAAGAATTATCCTTAACGTGATGGGGATAATTCTTTTTTGTTTCATAGGAAATTCCAAAGGAATTTCCTATGAAATAAAAGGCACTGCGTGCCGGAGATGCGCACTCGCACGAAGATGAAGAATGTCGCAAGCGACCGCGCTCGGCGCGAGAATGTGCCGAGGCACATTCTTTCTTATTGCTATAGAAAATGTACCGGGGCTACTGGTCTGGTTCTCACCAATAAAGTAGAAGGGCAAAGCAGCAGAAATAAATGGGATAAATTCTATTTTGTGCAATGGAGATGAAACTCAAAAATCGTGGAAGCCTCTGCTGAACACGATTTTCGCCCTAAGAGGTTCATCGGAATGGTTTGCACAACTTGAATTTATCCCATTTATTTCTGTTGCTTTGCCACACTAATTTATTCTACTTGCTTTTTTGTCAGCGACAGTGTAAAATGACAAAACGGATTAGAATAGTGAAACCAAGAAGGGAGATACAAGATGGAACTGTTTATAGATATACTAAAAGATACAACAATTGACACTGTGAAACTGATACCTTTCCTTTTTCTGACATACCTTGCGATGGAATATCTGGAGAATAAAGCCGGTCAGAAGACGGTGCGGATGCTTCTTGGAGCAGGGAAAAAAGGACCTGTGATCGGTGGGATACTGGGCGTTGTTCCGCAGTGCGGATTTTCGGCAGCAGCAGCAAATCTGTATTCCGGCGGAGTCATCACAGTTGGAACGATGATCGCTGTTTTTCTGTCTACATCAGATGAGATGCTTCCGATTCTGATCTCAGAGCAGGCGGATGTCCGTAAGATCATGGCAATTTTAATCGGAAAGATTATCGTTGGTATTGTTGCAGGGATTCTGGTTGATATCGGAGTGCGGGTGCTAGGCAAAGGATACCAGAGAGGGCTGCACATTCATGATATCTGTGAGCATGACCACTGTCACTGTGAAGAAGGAAGCATTGTAAAATCAGCACTCATCCATTCGGTACAGATTCTGGTATTTATATATGTAATTTCTTTTGCGTTAAATGCAGTTGTGGAGTGGATTGGAATGGAAGAGGTCATGAACGTGGTGACGCATTATCCAATTGCCGGAATTTTTCTGGCTGGTCTTGTCGGTCTGATTCCGAACTGCGCAGCTTCTATTACAATTACGAAATTTTATCTTGAGGGAGTCTTAAATGTCGGCAGTATGTTTGCCGGACTTTTGTCATGTGCCGGAATCGGACTGATCGTACTTTTTAAGACGAACCATAGTTGGAAGAAGAATGTGATGATCGTCACAACACTTTACGGAATCAGTGTAGTGTGTGGAATTATAGTGGAAATCCTGTTTGGAATGTAGTACAATATCCTTATATGCCGCAGAAGCCTAAAAGGAACGAAAGAAGTGGATTTGAGATGGCTAAAAAAGGATTTATTGCAGAATTCAAAGAGTTTATTGCAAGGGGAAATGTAATGGATCTTGCAGTCGGCGTTATTATTGGTGGTGCATTCCAGTCGATTGTGAATTCTCTTGTAAATGATATGATCATGCCGGTGATCAGTCTTCTGACTGGTGGGGTCAATTTTTCCAACTGGGTGATCCGGATCGGATCTGGTGAGAATGACACGATCAAATATGGCAATTTTATTACAGCGGTGATCAACTTTCTTCTGATGGCACTTGTTATTTTTTGTTTTGTAAAAGTGATGAACAATCTTGCTTCAAGAACAGAAAAGCTGCTTAAGAAGGAGGAAGAAGCACCGGCAGCACCGGCTACGAAGATCTGCCCGTACTGCATGTCAGAAATCCCGATCGCGGCAACCAGATGTGCATACTGTACATCTGAGCTTCCGGCTGAGGATACGGACAAAGAAGAATAAAGAAAAGACAGGAATAATACGACAGAGAGGAACATAAAAACAATGGAGAAAATTATTTTAACAGGTGACAGACCAACCGGACGGCTTCATGTCGGACATTATGTTGGATCCTTAAAGCGAAGAGTAGAACTGCAGAATTCCGGAGAATATGACAAGATCTTTATCATGATCGCAGATGCACAGGCACTGACTGATAATGCAGATAACCCGGAAAAGGTACGTCAGAATATTATTGAGGTTGCACTGGATTATCTGTCATGCGGACTGGATCCGGAGAAATCCACGATTTTCATCCAGTCACAGGTACCGGAACTGACAGAACTTTCTTTTTATTATATGAATCTGGTTACGGTATCCCGTCTTCAGAGAAACCCAACGGTTAAATCGGAGATCCAGATGCGTAATTTTGAAGCAAGTATTCCGGTAGGATTCTTTACTTATCCGATCAGCCAGGCAGCAGATATCACAGCGTTTAAGGCAACGACTGTACCGGTAGGTGAGGATCAGCTTCCGATGATCGAACAGTGCCGTGAGATCGTACACAAATTCAACAGTGTATATGGAGAAGCATTGGTTATGCCGAAAGCGCTGATTCCGGAGAACGAAAGCTGTTGCCGTCTTCCTGGAACGGATGGAAAAGCAAAGATGAGTAAATCCCTTGGTAACTGTATTTATCTGTCTGATTCCGAGGAAGAAGTAAGACAGAAGATCATGGGAATGTATACAGATCCGAATCATTTGAAGGTATCTGATCCGGGACAGGTAGAAGGGAATTCCGTTTTCACTTATCTGGATGCATTCTGTACAGATGAACATTTTGAAAAATATCTGCCGGATTATAAGAATCTGGATGAATTGAAGGATCATTACAGACGTGGTGGACTTGGTGACGTTAAGGTTAAGAAGTTCCTGAATGCGGTTATGCAGGAAGAGCTTGCACCGATCCGTGCAAGAAGAAAAGAACTGGAGAAGAAGATTCCGGAGATCTACGAGATCCTTCATAAAGGAAGTATTGAAGCTGAAAAAGTGGCAGCACAGACTTTAAAAGAAGTAAAAGATGCGATGAAGATCAACTATTTTGAAGATCAGCAGTTGATCCGGGAACAGACAGCAAGATTTGCAGAATAAAGAAAGGCTTTAAGCCGGAGGAGAGATAATAATTATGGGTAAATATTTCGGAACAGATGGATTCCGTGGAGAAGCCAATGTAGTACTGACGGTAGAGCATGCGTTTAAGGTAGGACGTTATCTTGGCTGGTATTACGGACAGGAACACAAGGCAAGAATCGTGATCGGTAAAGATACCAGAAGAAGCAGCTATATGTTTGAATATGCACTGGCGGCAGGACTTACTGCGTCAGGAGCAGATGCATATCTTCTTCATGTGACGACAACTCCAAGCGTGTCTTACGTGGTAAGAACCGAAGATTTTGACTGCGGAATCATGATTTCTGCAAGCCATAACCCGTACTATGATAATGGAATCAAAGTGATCAACAGTAAAGGTCAGAAGCTGGAAGCAGAAGTAGAAGCCAAAGTGGAAGCTTATATTGATGGGGAATCCGGAGAAATTCCGCTTGCTAAAAAAGAGGCGATCGGAAGAACCGTAGATTATGCAGCAGGAAGAAACCGTTATATCGGACATTTGATCAGTCTGGCAACCCGTTCTTTTAAAGAGGTGAAAGTCGGACTGGATTGTTCCAACGGAAGTTCATCAAGTATTGCCAAAAGCGTATTTGATGCACTTGGAGCAAAAACTTATGTGATCAATAATGAGCCGGATGGAACCAATATCAACACAAATTGTGGTTCTACACATATTAACGTGCTCCAGGAATATGTAAAAGAAAATGGTCTGGATGTCGGATTTGCATACGATGGAGATGCGGACCGCTGCATCGCTGTTGATGAGAATGGAAATGTTGTTGACGGGGATCTGATCCTTTATGTGTGTGGCAAATATATGAAAGAACATGGTCAGTTAAAAGACGATACCATCGTTACTACTATCATGTCGAATCTTGGACTTTATAAAGCATGCGACAAGATTGGCATGAAGTACGAAAAGACACAGGTCGGCGACAAATATGTCTATGAGAACATGGTCAAGAATGGATTCATGCTGGGCGGTGAACAGTCCGGACATATTATTTTCAGTAAGCATGCAACGACAGGAGATGGTATTCTGACTTCTCTGATGCTGATGGAAGTTATCATGGAGACCAAACAGTCCCTCGGACAGCTGACAGAAGAAGTGAAGATCTATCCACAGCTTCTGAAAAATGTGCGTGTGGCAGATAAGAAGACAGCAAGGGAGAATCCGGAAGTGGTCAAAGCAGTCGATGCAGTTGCAGAAGCACTTGGAGATGACGGAAGAATCCTTGTCCGTGAAAGTGGAACGGAACCTGTAATCCGTGTCATGGTTGAAGCGGCGACGGACGAGCTTTGCGAAAAGTATGTGACTCAGGTAATCGATGTGATTGAAAAAGAAGGACTCATCGTAGAATAAAAAATCTGAAATAGAATCGTGCAGAAAAGGATAGCTTGCAGATGAAAGTCTGTGGGGCTATCCTTTTTTAGTTTGCGAACCATAGTCTGGATGTTTGAAAAAATATTATTTGAATAATAAAGAAAAATGTTCTTCCGGTATAGATTTTCTATATTTTGACATGCTAATAAAAAAACATGGAGGAAAAAGAAATGGAGGGAATGTTTTGTTTTCAATGCCAGCAGACCGCTCATAACACGGGCTGCGAAGGACATACAGGTGTATGTGGGAAAAAGTCGGATACAGCAAATCTTCAAGATGAACTGACTGGTGAACTGATCCGGCTGGCAAGGGCAGTTACAGAAAATGAAAGAAGCAGATCTTCGGATGAACTGATGTTAAAAGGTCTGTTTACCACGATTACAAATGTAAATTTCAACAGTGATACAGTGAAAAAACTGTCAGATGAGATCAGAGAAGAAGCAGAAAACAGAAAACCAGGAAAAGATGCTTATAATGTACAGAAGATCTGGGAGGCATCGGAAGATATCCGTTCGTTAAAGTCATTGATCTTGTTTGGCTTACGAGGGACTGCGGCATATGCTTATCATGCATGGGCACTGGGATATGTGGATGCGGAGATTATGAATTTCTTTTATAAGGGAATGAGGATTCTGGGAGAAGAAAAAGGGATGGAAGAACTGCTCCCGGTAGTCATAGAAACCGGTAAAATCAACCTGCGCTGCATGGAACTTCTGGATAAAGCAAACACGGAAAGCTATGGAGATCCAATTCCGACGGAAGTTCCACTTACGATAGAAAAGGGACCGTTTATTGTAGTCAGTGGTCATGATCTGCATGATATGAAGCTGCTTCTGGAGCAGACCAAAGATAAAGGAATCAATATTTATACGCACAGTGAAATGCTTCCGGCACACGGATATCCAAAATTAAAGGAATATACGCATTTGAAAGGCAATTTCGGAACGGCCTGGCAGAGTCAGCAATTTGAGTTCCATAATATTCCTGCGCCAATTTTATTTACGACAAATTGTCTGATGCCGGTCAGACAGAGCTATGCAGACCGGGTGTTTACAACTTCGGTGGTGTCTTATCCGGAGATGGTTCATATTGGTGCGGACAAAGATTTTACGCCGGTTATTGCAAAAGCATTGGAATGTGGTGGATATCCGGAAGATCATCCGATGACAGGGATTAATGGAGGAACAACCGTGATGACCGGATTTGTACACAACGCAGTTCTGGAAAATGCAGGAAAGATCGTGGATTTGGTAAAGCAGGGGAAAATCAGGCATTTCTTTCTGATCGGAGGCTGTGATGGCGCAGCGCCAGGCCGGAGCTACTATACGGAATTTGCGAAAAAGACACCGATGGATACGATCATCCTGACGCTGGCATGTGGAAAATACAGATTGAATGATCTGAGGCTCGGAGAAATTGAGGGGATTCCAAGAATTTTGGATATGGGACAGTGTAATGATGCGTACAGTGCGATTAAAGTTGCAATTGCTCTTGCAGAAGCGTTTGAGTGTGAGGTAAATGAACTTCCACTGTCTATGATCCTGTCATGGTATGAACAGAAAGCGGTTGCGATTCTGCTGACACTTCTGGCGCTCGGAATCAAAAATATTTACCTGGGTCCGACGCTTCCGGCGTTTGTGTCACCGAATGTTCTGAATTATCTGGTACAAGAGTATCAGATTACCCCGATCAGTACAGTAGATGAGGATCTGAAGAAAATTTTAGGTTGAAGAGGTTTGAACGTGAGAGAAAGAAATCGGAAATAAGAAATGAAAAGCATTACTTCTGAAACGGAAAGCACAAAAAAGTGTGAGTAAGAAGAGGTAGTGCTTTTTTACATACTGTTTCCTTTACAAAAAGTGTCGTCTGTGCTAACATAGATATAACAATGGCGATGCCGGTACAATAGAAAAAAGGAGTGCGTTTTATGCTGATTGAAATTGATTTTAACAGTGATGAGGCGATTTATATACAGCTCAGGAATCAGATCATTATGGGAATTGCCACTTCGATGATTCATGAAGGAGATACTTTGCCGTCTGTGAGACAGCTGGCAGATAATATCGGAATCAATATGCATACAGTGAATAAGGCATACAATGTCCTGCGGCAGGAAGGTTTCCTTCAGCTTGACAGACGAAGAGGTGCGGTGATCTGTATTGATGAAGATAAGCTGGAAGCTTTGCAGGATCTGAAAGAGCAGCTTCGGGTACTTCTGGCAAAAGGAAGTTGCAAAAACATTACGAAAGAAGAAGTTCATGAACTGGTAGACGAGATCTATGCAGATTATGAACAGAGATAGATTGAAAAAAGGAGACTAAAATTATATGGCAGAAAAGCAATATACAAGGCAGGCGCAGGAAGCGCTGAATATGGCACGGAAGATTGCAGCCGAACTGAAGCATCCATATGTTGGGACAGAACATCTTCTTTTCGGGCTTAAGAGGGTTTTTACCGGAGTTGCAGGGCAGGTGCTTGATAAGAATAAAGTCGATGAAGAACAGATGGAAAAAGCAATGGATATCCTTGTATCTGCTCCTGAGGCAGCTAAGAAGGAAAGAAAGCATCTGGAGTACAGTCCGAGACTTCGATATATTCTGGAAGAAAGCCAGAATGAGGCAGTGCAGCTTGCATCTGAAAAAGTCGGAACCGAACATCTTCTGCTTACAATGCTTAAAGATGGAGATTGTGTGGCTACCCGTATGTTGATGACCCTGAATGTAAATATTCAAAAACTTTTTCAGGATCTTCTGCTTGCGGCGGGAATTGATCCGAAAGAGTATATGGAAAATCAGAAGGATGGGGAAACTGTTGGCGGAATTATAGACCAGTACAGTACGGATCTGACACAGGAAGCAAGAGAAGGAAAGCTGGATCCGGTTATTGGACGTGAAAAAGAAATTGCACGTATCATGGAGATCCTGAGCAGACGAACCAAGAATAATCCGTGCCTTGTGGGAGAGCCTGGAGTCGGTAAGACAGCAATCGTGGAAGGACTTGCAAGACAGATCGCGGAAGGAATTGTTCCGGAAAGCATGAAAGATAAGCGGATCATGGTGCTGGATCTTCCGGGGATGATTGCAGGCTCCAAGTATCGTGGTGAATTTGAAGAGCGCATGAAAAAACTGATCCGTGAGGTAAAGACGGCGGGTAATATTATCCTTTTCTTAGATGAACTTCATACCATTATCGGTGCCGGTGGTGCAGAGGGCGCGATTGATGCATCCAATATTCTGAAACCATCTCTGGCAAGAGGGGAGATGCAGCTGATCGGTGCAACAACTCTTACGGAATATCGCAAGTATATTGAGAAGGATGCGGCTCTGGAAAGAAGATTCCAGCCGGTTACGGTTGAAGAACCGACAGAAGACGAGTGTATCCGGATCCTGGAAGGCCTGAAAGAAAAATATGAGGCTCATCATGATGTAGAGATCGAAGAGGATGCGTTGAAAGCGGCAGTACATATGTCATGCCGTTATATCAATGACCGTTTCCTTCCGGATAAGGCAATTGATGTGTTGGATGAAAGCTGTTCAAAAGTAAAACTTCGTGGATTTAAAGTGCCGGAGAATATTGTTGGGACAGAAATCCGCTGTGGAAAGCTGGAGCAGGAAAAAGAAGCGGCGCTGAAAGCAGGAGATATTGAAAAAGCATCGGAGCTCCATAGAGAACAGAAGGAAGCAGAAAAGAAATTAGAGCAGGCGAAAAAGCGTTTCAATAAAAAGAATGAAAAGAAAAAAGTTCCGGTAACTGAAGAAGATGTTGCGGATGTAATTTCCATGTGGACACGAATCCCGGTAACAAGACTGAATGAATCTGAGAGCGAACGCCTGAAAAAGCTGGATAAAACACTGGAGAAGCGTGTGATTGGTCAGGAAGAGGCAATCCAGGCACTTTCCAAAGCGGTAAAACGAGGAAGAGTGGGATTGAAAGATCCGGCACGTCCGATTGGTTCATTCTTATTCCTTGGTCCTACAGGTGTCGGAAAGACAGAGCTTTCCAAAGCTCTTGCAGAAGCACTCTTTGGCAATGAAGAGGATATGATCCGGGTAGATATGTCCGAATATATGGAGAAGCACAGTGTATCCAAGATGATCGGATCGCCTCCGGGGTATGTGGGACATGAGGATGGCGGACAGCTCAGCGAAAAAGTACGCAGAAATCCATATTCTGTCATTTTGTTTGATGAGATTGAGAAAGCACATCCGGATGTGTTTAATATTTTACTTCAGGTACTGGATGACGGACATATTACGGATTCGCAGGGAAGAAAAGTAGATTTCCGCAATACGGTTATCATTATGACGTCCAATGCAGGTGCCAAGGCAATCATTGAACCGAAGAAGCTTGGATTTACCCAGCAGGAAGACCAGAAGGCGGATTACAAGCGTATGAAAGCAAATGTGATGGACGAAGTAAAGCAGTTATTCCGCCCAGAGTTCCTGAACCGTATTGATGAGATCATCGTATTCCATCCGCTGAATGAGGACAATATGAAGAAAATCGTAGGGCTGATGTGTAAAGAAGTTGTGCAGAGAGCAAAAGAGCAGCTTGAAATTATACTGGTTGTGCGTGATTCTGTGAAGAAGCATATCGTTGAGACCGGAAGTGACAAGAAGTATGGTGCAAGACCGCTGAGAAGGGCAGTACAGAGCCAGTTGGAAGACAAACTTGCGGAAGCACTTTTGAATGGTGAGATCAAACGTGGAGACCATGTGGAAGCCGGTATTTCTAAAAAGGAAATAAAATTTACAGTCAGAGAGATAAACAGCTAGCAAAAGAAGAAGTTTTATTATATAATAAGAAAAACGGTTCGGATGTGGAAAATTCACAGTCCACAAGTCGAAAGAGAAAGACCATTAGGAGGATTTGAACAATGACAGTAGTCAAAGAGCTTATCAGAAGTGAATTAGACGGAACACTCAGTTTCGGTGATTACACTCTGGATACAAAGACAAAAAAGGATGGATTTGAATTTCAGGGAGATATATATAAAGTAAAGACATTTAAAGAGATTACAAAGCTTGAAAAGAATGGAATGTTCGTATATGAATCTGTTCCGGGAACTGCAGTAGAGCATTTTGAAGTATCAGAAGATGTGATCTCATTCAAGGTATCAGGGACAGGAGATGCACAGATCACACTGGAACTTGAACCGGATACAGATTATATCGTATATATGAATGATATGAATGTTGGTGATATGAAGACAAACTTAAGCGCAAAGCTTAGTGTAAGTGCGGAACTTGGAAAAGAAAGCGTTGAGATCAAGGTTGTAAGAAAGTAGGACAATAATTACAGCAAGAGTTGTTTGAAGTACATAGGTATTTAAGAAAAGTAAAAGAGTCTGCTTCGGCAGGCTCTTTCTTTACCGAAAGTATATAAACTGGGAACAGGCAAGAGAAGCAGTTGGTATTTTTTTAAGATATATAAGGAGATGGAATATGGCGAAGGCAAAAAAGTCGGTTTTTTTCTGCCAGAATTGTGGGCATGAAGAATCAAAATGGCTGGGACAGTGCCCAATGTGCAAGGAATGGAACTCTTTCGTGGAAGAGTGTGTGACAACGTCGAATACGGCAGCAGTTAAAGCGGCAAAAGAGATTCGTATTGTACCATTGTCAGAAGTAAAGACAGAGAATGAAGAGCGGGTGACAACCGAGATTAAAGAACTGGATCGTGTACTGGGAGGCGGAATCGTACCGGGTTCCCTGATTCTGGTAGGCGGTGATCCGGGAATCGGTAAGTCAACGCTGCTCCTGCAGGTGTGTCAGAAACTGGCAAAAAAAGAACGAAAGGTTTTGTACATATCAGGGGAAGAATCGCTTCGCCAGATTAAATTGCGTGCACAGAGGATGGGAGAATTTAATGATCATCTGCTTTTGCTTTGTGAGACTAATCTGGAACTGATCCGCAATGTGATTGAAAAGGAAAAACCAGATACCGTGATCATTGATTCGATTCAGACAATGTACAGTGAAGAAGTCGGTTCCGCACCGGGAAGTGTGTCGCAGGTCAGAGAGGCAACAAATACGCTGATGCAGCTTGCAAAAGGGCTTGGGATTTCGATTTTTATTGTCGGACATGTTACAAAAGAAGGAACTGTCGCCGGTCCAAGAGTATTGGAACATATGGTAGATACGGTTCTGTATTTTGAAGGAGACAGGCATGCATCTTACCGGATTCTTCGAGGAGTGAAAAATCGTTTTGGTTCGACGAATGAGATTGGTGTATTTGAAATGCGAAGAGATGGTCTTCGGGAGGTGGAAAATCCGTCAGAATTTATGCTGAATGGGCGCCCGGAAAATGCATCTGGATCTGTTGTGGCATGTTCTATGGAAGGAACACGTCCGATCTTGCTGGAAATCCAGGCGCTGGTATGCGAAAGCAATTTTGGAATGCCAAGAAGAACAGCAGCAGGAACAGATTACAACAGGGTGAACCTTCTGATGGCGGTTTTGGAAAAAAGGATTGGATATCATCTTGGAAATTATGATGCCTATGTGAATATTGCCGGAGGTATCAAGATCAATGAACCCGCGATAGACCTTGGAATCGTGATGGCGATCGTATCAAGCTATAAGAACAGACCATTTGATGAACGGACGATTGTGTTTGGAGAAGTTGGATTAAGTGGAGAAGTCCGTGCGGTAAATATGCCGGAACAGCGGGTGGCAGAGGCGAAGAAGCTTGGATTTGAGACGTGTATTGTGCCGGAAGTATCTCTGGATAGTGTGAAGAGTATTGGGGGGATCAAAATCATTGGAGTGAAAAGCATTAACGAGGCAATCGGACTGATTGAGTAGGAGAACATGTAAAGAGGAAACAGGATAGATGTGATAATTTCTGTTCCCTCTTTTACATAGCAATTACGAAATTATAAAAGTTAAAGATCTTTAAAGATTTCGATTCTGGCGAGTAAGAAAATAGCTTACCTAAACGGAAGACTGAACTGAAACACAAAAATGTCAGAATATTCTGAATTGCGCAAAATATAAAAACAACATTGACAATTCAGGAAAGCCGTGGTAAGATACCATATGTTCGCTGGTCGAGACAGAGACTAAGGAGTGGCATGCAGAGGCAGAGCGGATGAAAAATAAAAAGTTTTGCATAAAAATTCGAGCATGAGTATGGGAATATTCAGACGAAAACTTTGAAAAAAGTAAATTGCAAAAAGAAATCAAAAAGCTGTTGACAAGCTCAGATGGATGTGTTATTCTATTAAAGCTGTCGCGTGAGGGAGTGCTTCACAACAGCAAAAAAGAAATAAAAAAGTTGTTGACAAACATGAAACGCTTTGATATAATATAAAAGCTGTCGCGTGAAACGGCAACAACAAAAAAGAACATTGATAACTGAACAATAGACAACAAACCCTGAAAATTCTTTAAAGAGATTTTTCAAGAACGGACATCGAAAGATGTCGAACCAGAACAGTAAACAGGAACAGAATTGCCAAGCGATTCTGACCCGGATACAAACATTTTTAACGAGAGTTTGATCCTGGCTCAGGATGAACGCTGGCGGCGTGCTTAACAC
>ERZ894232.64-NODE-64-length-139464-cov-14.073087_pt1 | contig 139464 bp, 127 predicted proteins | sample MGYA00380296_ERZ894232 | MGnify/ENA primary metagenome ERZ894232 (study PRJEB32331, sample SAMN06328433) | human gut metagenome | biome: human gut microbiome; feature: stool | host: Homo sapiens | collected 2014-08-14 ...
TACACGTTCATTATTTAGTGCCTAACCTTTTCAGTTAGGAACGTGTCGCACTCCACTCAAACTGGCCGTGCTTCCGGTACTCGAAATACGTCAACGCCAGCTTCACAAAGAACGCGATCACCAGCACCATGCCCAGCGCTGGAAACACCACGCTGTCCACCACCGCCCGGATCTGCTCCGAGGCGTCGCCCCAGGTCTGCTCTACCGCGTCCGCCACACTGCCGGCAGCCAGCGCCGGTGTACAGAGCAATGCCGCCAGCAGGCAGACCGCCGGCAGCACAGGCAGGAATCTCTTACGGTTCATCGTTGCTCCTCCTCTCGAAAATGGGAGAGCCGCCCCGAGTCGGGGCGGCTCTCCAGTTGCTGATGCTTCTCAATATCCGGTTCTGGGCAGGGGTTCAGCAGGCTTATAGACCTTGGTCACCCACCGGCTGGTGGCCATGATCCACTGCCCATCGTGGACGCCGCCGGCGTCCGCCTGGTTGACGATCTGGCTGCCGCTGGTAAGCCACTGGCTTGCTGTGCAGTACACCGCGGGCGCCTCCACCTGCCGGAAATTGGCCGGTACGATCCCGAACACCACCATGAACTCCGTCACCTTCTCCCCGGAGGCCAGCCCCAGGGCCGCCGGCGAGGCGTCCAGCACGTAGTTCTGCTGGGTGGAGAGGTTGTCCACCAGCACCCGCCAGGCATCTCCAGAGAGGGTGGTCTTGTAGACGATCTTGTAGCTGCCCTGGACATTCCAGGTGCCGGTGACGATCTTCTGCAGGTGTGCGAAGGTAGGCAGCGTATCCCTCCAGTAGAAGGACTCCAGGGACGTGGTGGAGTTGTTGGCGATGTTGGCGAAGTCATACCGAAGCGTCTGACCAGGCATGACCTCCACATAGCCGGTCTTCTTAATGGAGACGTTGGTGTAGAGGCTCTTGTTGGTCATGGCCGCCTTGACGATTTGGCCGGCGTACTCGATCTCCACCTCGATGGGCGTCTTGTCCAGGCCGTAAAAGTCTGCCGCTTTGGATTCAATAACCTGGTAGCGGGCCAGAGGCAGAGGTTTGGAGACCGCAACACCGTTCTTATCCGTTCGGATGGTGTCCACCAGCTTGCCGGTCCGGGCGTTGTAGATCTCGAATTCCGTGTTGGGGATGAGCGTTCCGGCAGGCCATCCGTTGATGGAGTTGTAATCTTCAGAGGTCTTCGTGATCTGAATTTGCCCGGTGACAAGGGTGTTCTCCCAGGTGATCTCCGTGGTTTCCCCGGACTTCACATAGACGGTCTTTTTCTCTGTGTCTACGATATAGCCCTCATTTTCCAGTTCCCGCAGGTAGTAACGCCCGCTCTCCAAGTCCTCGATATAGACATATCCTCTATCGTCGGAGGTGTACTGGCCGATGGGGGTGTTGGTGTCATCGTACAGCAGGAAGGTGACGCCGTAGATGCCCTCGCCAGTGGTGCTGTCCACCTTATGGAGCAGGATGCCGGAGATAGCCTCGTTTTCGATGACCTCCTGGGTAACCTCGCCGTCTCGGACGGTGAAGTAATGCCGGGTGGAGTCCAGCTTGAATCCGGAGGGGCTTTCCTGTTCAAGGGCATAATAATCGCCCTCGGTGAGCGGGGCGAACACAGTGCCGGTGTCTCCGGTGGTGACGGTGTCCACCAGGGCGTCATCACTGGCCCGGCGGATCTCGAACACAGCGCCAGGAAGCCGCTCTGACTTGTCCGCGGCGTTGACCTTGACGATCTCCACACCGCCCTCTCTGGAATTCCAGAAGGTTAAAGTCTGGACTTCGCCCTCTTTGATGAGAATGCTCTGGGGGCTGCCGTCCAGGACGAAGCCGTCCATCGTCTGGGTCTCCCTGGCGGTGATGGTGGTGCCGGGGGTGAGGCCGGTGATGACCACACGGCCGTCCGCCCCGGTGGTGTAGACGCCGTTGTTTGGCCCGACGACGGCGCCGGAGCTGTCCGTCACCAGGAACTCCACCCCGGCCAGGGGTTCGTTATTGGTCCCCTCGATGAATTTCTGGAGGACCAGTGTGGTCTCCGGCTTGTTGTAAAAATAAAGCGTTTGGGTGTCATTGGGGTAGACCACCACCGTCTGGGTCCGGGTGGCCTCGTCGATGGTATAGCCTGGGATTGAAGCCGTTTCAGTTGCTACGATAGTGCCAACCACCCCAGAAATTGTGATTGTCCCCTCCCGGCTGGTGTAATAAAGGCCGTTGGAGGAAATCTGCCCATTTTCGTCCGGCACGAAGCTGCCGTCGGCGTAGGTGATCTTGAACTCCACACCCTCCAGCGGCTCATGGCCCTCGGCGCTGCTCCGCTTGACGATGACCAAATTGCCGGCAGGGGCGTTGCGGAACTCCAGGCCCACCGTCTCACCGCTTCGGATCAGGGCGTACTGGGGGCTGTCGTCCAACAGGTAGCCGGGTTTTGCCCGGACTTCCCGCGCCACCACCGTGGTGCCGGGGGTGAGGCCCTCCACCAGGATCTCACCCGCGCTGTTGGTCACATAGCGGCCGTTGTTGGTGCCGATGAAATTGCCGCTACTGTCCGTGAGCAGGAACTCAACATCGGAAAGCGGCTCCCGCTTCTCATCGTCGCTGACCTTGGTAATGAGTAAGGACCCCAGCGGCGCGTTACCGAACCGCAGGGTGACCACGTCCTGCTCCTTGCCGGAGATATAGACGGCCTGGGGTTCCGAGTCGATGAGGTGGCCGTCCGGGCTTTCCAGTTCCTGGCAGATATAGGTGCCCTCTTTTAACCCTGTGACCGTGAAAGAACCATTCTTCGAGGTCTCATATTCTCCAATGACCGTACCGCCGGTACCAGAGGTCTCGCCGCTGAGATAACGCAGCTCGAAACGAGCGCCCTCCAGCGCGGCCCCCGTCTGGCTGTCGTACTTGTAGACCACCAACGCCGACAGGGGCGTATTGTCCACGACCAGCTCCTTGCTGGCTCCGCCCTCCAAGTAGAACTCGTAGACGCCGTCGCCCTGGACGGCGAATCCGGTGGGAGGCACCTCCTCAACCGCCTTGTACCAGCCTCTGTTGACATCGGTGAGAACGATACGGCCCGAATCGTCCGTATAGTACGTCCCTAAGTCATTGATCTCGCCGGTTTCCGTGTTATCGCTGGCATAATAGATATGGAACTTTGCGTTTTCAAGCGGGTCCTTTGTAACGGAATTCCGCTTCAGGATGGTCAGGGAGGGCTTGACCGCGTTAAAAAAGCGCACCGTCCGGGTGACGCCCGGCTCCAGGGAAATGGTCTGGGGAATCTCGCTGATAATGACGTTGGACGGTACGTTGACCTCCGAAATTTCGTAGCTGCCGGGGTCCACCTCCAGGAAGGCCCTGCCATCGGCGTCGGTCTCGACGGAGTCCAGGAAATCCCCGTCGATCTGCCGGATCTGGTAGGTGACCCCCTCGATGGGGGAGCCGTCGGCAATATTCCGCTTGACGATCTCAAGGCCCGGTCGGGTGTAATCTTCAAACCGTGCCTCGCTGATCTTGCCGGGCCGCAGGGCGATGGTCTGCTCACTGGCAGTCCGCACGAACGGTTCCGGAACGGACTCCTCCTTGACGATGAACACACCTGCGGGCAGGTCCTCCACCAGGGCGCTCCCATCCGGCCCGGTGGAGACAGAGGTGCTGAAGGCGCAAGTAACACCCTCAATGGAGTAGACGGCGTTTTCCACGGGAGAGCCATCGGCAGCCGAGGTCTTGATGACCTTGATGCCGGGCAGCTCCTCATCCGCGGCGGTGACGGTGTACTGCTTATCGCCGTCGGTGACGCTGACATAGACGCTGTGGGGCGTCGGGTCCAGGGCGTATCCTGACGGGGCCTCCTGCTCCACAAAGGACCACAGGCCCTCGGTGACGTCGTTGACCTCGATGTACCCCCCGCCGGAGGTCACATCGCTGCCGACGATCTGACCGTCCAGGTAGATGTTATAGACGGCCCCATCCAGGCCCCGGTCCGTGCCGGCGATGACCTTCTGGAAGATGATATCACCATCACCGGCCACAGGCTCATCCGGGTCTCCCGGCTTGGGCTCATCCGATGTCACGATCTTGCGGTCGCTGTGGTAAGTGAAGAAAGACTGCCGCCCGGAGACGCTGGAAGTTGCCAGCACCGCCCACTTGGAGTTCTCGTCCTCCACGATGGACGCCCGGATGCCCTGGGCCGCATATTCCTCGATCTGCCGCTGGAATTCGGCATCCTCATTGGCCTTCTGGCCCAGGAGCCAGTTGTAATACTCTACATATTGGTCATACGTGTCCGCGTTGGCAAAGCCTCCGGCGTCGATGTCGCCGGAGGGATCTCCGCCTGCCGATTTATCGCTCTGGTTGTCCCAGATGTACGTCTGGAGCGCCATGAACAGGCTGCCAGGGATCTCGCCGGTGTAGTCGGCGATGTAGCTCATCATCCATTTGACGTTTTCCCGGGTGATGGCGTCCATCTCGCCCAGGCCGGTCTCGGCAACAGCGTCATTCCAGAGATCATCCGCGTCAGCTCCGGTGGCGGAGCGGTAGGTGTAGGACTGCAAAAAGCTCTCCGTGCCGTAACGGTAGGAGTAGCCCAGATCCATGCAGTAGAGCTGCCGCCCCGCTGCCGTGGGCGGACGGTAGGAATAGGACTGCCCCTGGGAGTTGAGCCGTGTGGTCCAGAGGTTGGGGTCCGTCACCGGGGTAATGCCTACGCCGGTGGACTCCGCTGCCATCGCCGCTGTGGGCAGCAGCGACAGGATGGTCAGCAGGGTCAGAAACAGGGATACGATTCGCTTTTTCATAAAACCCTCTCTGACCGTGAAAGGCAGGGACAACCCACTCGAAAGGCCGCTGCGATTTCCTCCTCTCACGGCCTTAAAATTTGGATTTCGAGTGTAAATGGGTGCAAAAAAAGCAGCCTGTTTTCACAGGCTGCTCACTAAATAACGATGGTTGCCTTTCAAAACTCGCTGGTAGAATAGCGGACGGTGACTACAAGCACCGCCTTTTGATCCTCATCCACACGGTAGATGGCGGTGTAGTTCTCTACCAAAAGCTGTCGGTATCCCCGGTTGGCATAGATACCCCGCCTGCGTTCCGGACAGCGATACGGCATTCGTTCCAAAGACAGAATGGCGTCTTCCAGCCGGTCCACCAGTTTCAGGGCCGTCCCTGGTTCTTGTAGTGTTCCTGCGATATAGCTGTAGATGCCATCCAAATCTCTTAATGCCCGACTCAGCAGTTTGACGCTGTACTTATCCAAAATGTTTTCTCCTTAAAGAAGCCAAGGCCTCTCTCGCATCGTGAAGCTGCCCGTCACGCTCCAATTCTGCTTCCGCTTCCGAGATCGCGGCATCCATTGCCGCCCCTTCCACCATTGCCTCATAGGTTTCAATGCTCATCACAACCAGGTCTCCATATCCATTCTTTGTGATGAAAACTGGCTCTCGGCGGGCGTGGCAGATGTCCGAGATCTCATTAGTATTTCGCAGGTCTGTGATCGGTCTGATTTGCGGCATATTGCCACCTCCTTTTCATGTACATAATAATAGCATAATTATGCTCAAAACGCAATCATATTCTTATGCCATCTAAAATAATAGACCCCACTTCCACCAGATGCCCGTCACCTGCTCGTTCTTTGAAATAGTGTGATCTGTCTGACATGAGTCGATCCACACATTGCCTTTTTCCCTCTGCCGTGGTAAAATCATGTCGATTTTTGCGATACGCGAGGAGAGAAAGGAACTGCCATGTTTTCGCTCAACCCCATGAAGGACCTGTATGAAAGTCCCCTGCCGCCCACGGCCCTGACGGACTATGAGGCGTTCTCTAAATTCCTGAATCAGGCCCTGCACCGCTGCCACGAGACAGGGCGGGATTTCAACGTCTATCTGGATTGGGCCATTCGCGCCCTGGCCTCCAGCCTGGCCTCAGACAGCGCCGCCCGGATCTTCCTTCCCAAAACCCGGACAGCGCCGTTTGCACTGGATGATCTGATTCCACTCTCAGAAATCCCTTCCAGGAGCAAGGTACGGGTGGACTTGAAGAAGAGCTATGTGGTGGCCCCGGTCTGGAACAACACGGACCTCATGGAGGCCGTGGAGGCATTCACCGACAGCGGTTTTGAGAACGCGCAGATTGAACAGGTTTTCGGGGGTGCATACATCTCCGAGCTGAAGCTGGCCATCATCGACTCCCCGTCCGACGTGGATGTTCCGTACATTCTTTCCCTGTGGGACCGGGGCAGCATCCAGATGGCGGCATACTCCCTGAAAGACCTCACCAAAGTCCTCTCCACGGACGGGGAGAAGTGGTATCTGCAGGAAGAGGACGGCGACGTGGAATTCCCGGTTTTGGAGACCCGCATGGCGATCCTCTACAACTGCGGCGCCAGGAGGTTCTGTGAACATATTTAAAACGAAGAAGGAGCGGATCGATCCGCTCCTTCGTTTTGTATAGCAATGGGTTATCGAAGCAGCTTCGGGTAGTCCGTTACCCCATTGACGATCCGATAGAGAGATATATACCGTTATGCTGTCCAAGTCACGCCACGCGGCCTTGAGAAATTCAAGTCGCATGTTCGACATTTCTGAATTTCTCCTTTAACATCGCATCCACCTGTTCCGCTGTATAAGTCGGTTCCCCATTCAGACGGGACAGCTCCGCTTCCAGGATGCTGGCTCTATGGGCCAACATTTTCTCTCGTTCCTCATAGGCTTCAATACTGAGAATGACCAGATCCGCCTCGCCCTTATTGGTGATATAAACAGGTTCCCCGGATGTATGTGCAAGCTCCGAGATCTTCAGATACTCATTTCGCAAAGCTGTTGATGCCTTGATCTGCATACCAACGCCTCCTTTTCTATCAGTATTCTATCGCAAGTATGATAGATGTGCAAGTAATTTTTGCAGTATAGCTGCAGATCAGGCGGCATCATAAATATTTACCCTTTCTCGAATGACGGTCTCCCGGAACTGCGCCTCACTGGGCATCTGTGCCTTCTGCTCCAGGATACTGACCGTGACCAAATCGATTGGCTTTCCCAGAGCAGCCTCCAGATCGCAATTACAGCGCGCCGAGGGACAGCAGGCTCTTGAGGGACGTTCCGGTCGTATCCACCAGCAGGTCCACATCACTGCTCTCGGTTGCGTCGCCTCTGGCATAGGAGCCGAAGAGAAATACCGCTTTGAGATGATATTTCTCTGCGATAGGGGCGATCATCTGCCGGATCTGATCCTGGGTATAGATCACGGATACCACCTCCTTGCTGCCTCTATGATGCCCGTCAAATCCGCCGTTGTCCACGATTTTGTGTAGGTTTCTCAGGGATGGGCAGGCTCGTCCACCCAGGTGATCTTCTGCCCGGTGTAGCGGAAGAGCTGGACGCAGTACCAGCATTCTCGGCCCTGGTCATCCGTCCCCTCCGCGATCTCGACACCGATAGCATCCACCTTTCCGCTGACCATGTGGTCCAGGTGGCCGGAGGACTCCGCCCAGTCCTGTACTGCTGCATCTGCCAACTCCAGATCCATGGTATCCAGCCATTCCTGATTCAGGCGGTGGATGTTCTCTGTCACATAGGGACAATCGGTCACTGTGTAGTATTTTGAGCCGTCCGGCCGAGTGTGAGAATAGCTGCCGGTGGCCGCCATTTCATCCGCCCGCACCTGAGCTGCTTTCATGAGATTTTCACCCACAGCCAGGGCCGCAAGGCTATATTCCTGGCGGAGTGCGTTGGTCTGGTCGATGATCTCCTGCTTCACTGCGGATCCGCTCTGTGTTTCTGTTGTCTCCGCAGGCGCAGTGACTGTCGGCGCCACGCCGGTGTAGGGGGCGTCCGTGTCCACCTGGACACCGTTCTGCCAGTAGACGTTGAATCCCACCTGCCTGCCGGCGTCCCGCAGCTTCACATAGTTGGACCCATTGATGTTGTATGCCTCCATCTCCACCTGCTGCCCATCCACATAGATGGGCTGCCAGGTGGGCACCGCCACGATCCCGGACGCGGCCGCGCCGCCGCAGAGCGTCGCTCCCAACGCCATGCCGGTGAGCAGCAGTCCCATATTCTTTCCTCTGTTGTTCATAGCGATATCCCCCTCTTCAGCTTTGGCCAATAGCGTACCGGTTTTTCCAGCTTCGGATCGTGGGCTGCGGATACCCGCCACAGGCTGCGGGTCTGGTGGGCCAGATAGACTACCTGTGTCAGCAGATCCTTCGCCTGGACATATTGGGCATCCCTCACACCGGTTTTACAGACGATCACCGGCCGGCCTCCCAGCAGGCGCTGGGCCTGTCCGTGATCCAGCAGGATCCGGCCCTCCGGCACCTGTAGATCCACATCCTCATCTGGATGGGTCAGGAGGAACTCTTCCACGGTCACGGGCAGTCCCTCCTGTTCATGGCACCATGATATGCCAAGGGCGTGTGGAAAGCTATTGACCAAAACGCAGACGGAGCGGGGACAACATACAGCAGTTTATCCATCACACCTCCACGGCCTGGACGCACCAGCGGTAGGCGCTCTGGTTCCGGACGCAGGTGTACAGAGTCAGTCTGTCCTCCGTAGAGAGAGCCAGTCCGCTCCGGTCCGTCTCGCTGATCTTCTCCACAGAGACCACCTTGTAGGTCTGGGTCCCCAGTTTCGTGGTCAGGGTGACCCGGTCTCCGATGTCCAGCGTGTGGATCTCTCCAAAGTAGTCATTGGCACCCCGGTTGTGGGCTGCCAGCGCCACGTTGCCTTCCCAGATGCTGGTCTCCTCGAAATGTCCCACGCCTCGAGCCAGTGTCTTGCTGTCTGTTCCCTGATATACACGGACCGACAGATCGATTGCGGGGATCTTGAGGGTCGCCAGATGACCGCCGCTGTAGTAGAGATCACGGGTCACTTCCGTGAAGCCAGTGGACGAAGAGGAACTGCTGCCGGAAGAGATGGGCGTTCCCGGTGTCACCACCACCGCGGAGCCGCCGTTGATGACTGCTCCGGTGACTGCCTGCCCTCCCGGCGCCAGGTTGGGAGTCAGGTACGTTCCCGTATTCAGCGTGTAGGCGCTGTTGCTGCCAAACACCGGCGGGATCAAGGCGGCGTTCTTGCTGCGGTCCTCATTTTTTTCCGCTCCGCCGTCTGCAGTGACGACCGGCTCGACGGAAGTGGGGTCTCCGTACTCCGGATCGTCCGGCGCGGCGATGGTATAGTCCAACGCTCCTGCAGGGAGCGCCAGACAGGCTGCCAGGCACAGGGCCGCAAGACTTGTAATTGCTCTTTTCATATACGCTCCTCCTCAATTTTTGCTCATGGCTTCTCTTCTTCATCCCTGTACCTGCTCTTCACTGCCGCAGTCATCAGACTCCCTGCGCCGGCGGATGACCAGCGCCGCTCCGGCCGCGGCGCCCACCAGTGCCACCACCGCAATAGGCGCCAGGACCACTGCCCAGTTGAATGCAGCTGCGGGAGCCTCCTCCACCGGCTGGAGAGGCGTTCCCTCGAAAATGGCCACATACCGCACCCGATCCAGATTGATCTTGCCAACGGTACCGGTGTAATCCGCGGTCACCGTGTAGCCCTTGACATAGCTGCTGGTGGCGCTGCCGGTGTAGGTGGCAACAGCGGTAAATCGGTCTCCCAGAGCGTAACCGTCCATAGTGGCGGTGTTGTCCGTCTGCCAATCGATGGTCTGGAGGGTCAGTGTCCGGCCATTGTCCTGAATGGACTTGGGGATATTGGCGGTATCCTGGCTGGCCAGGTTGGGATAGGAGCGGGTGGCGGATACCTCCCTGGTAGAACTTCCGTATCCGGATACCTCCACCTGGACCGTGTCCAGCTGAAGGGTCAGGGTGCCCATGTACCCGTCGTCCGTGATGAACTCCTTCTCCTGGGGCAGCAGTGCCAGGATGGAGGCCATGTCTTTGTTGGCGCTTTGGAGGCTGACCGTCTCCGTGTGCTGCCGCTCGTCGTGCTCCGGCAGCTCCTGCCGCAGCAGATCCGTCAGGGTGTAGTGGAAGCCGTCCTGCTCAAAATCCGACCGGGGGATGCCCGCGGGGTCATCCTCCGGTCCCAGGTCATAGAACTTCCGCAGCTCTGTTCCATCTTCGCTCTGGGTGATGGATGTTGGGTAGCAGACCTCCACCTCATCCGCAGCCAGGGCCGTGGGTGCCAGCGCCATGGTTAGGCACAGCACGGCGGCACATAAAGTCAATGCTCGTCTCATCATCGTTCTCTCCCTTTCTCTTATTTCATTTCATCCATTCCGCCCATCTTGGGGCCGGATCGCGCTTTTTGTTCCGCCTGGCGCAGTTCCATGTGGTAGGCATCCAAAATGGCCTGATCAAAGGCCTTCTTGAATTCCGCCGTGCAGGGGAAGCAGAGATCCATGTACTCTCCATTTACCTTCCTGCAGGGCATGGAGACGAAGGGGCCGTTTTTGCCCTCCCGGATCTGAATGCCCCGGATGGCAAAGCAGCCATTGAGATTCACAGAAGCAATGGCCAATGCAGGCCCTTCTTTCTTTGCCAGATAGACCTTGGCGTTCAGCTGCATGGGCATCTGATCATGATCGTGTTCTGACACGTGTTTCCTCTCTTTCCCGCCGCTCCAATGTGCGGCGCATCAATAAGTCGTATTCCCATGGCGCTACCTCCAGAGAGAGGTACGCGCCCTGCTCTGTGATCCCATCCGCCTGATATCGAAGCACCAGAGGATGCCCCGTTTTCTTCCACTGCCGCAAAAAATCCAGCTGTTTCCAGCCGGCGCCAACGATATACACCCAGCGGATCGCTGTCTCCTGCCCGCACCTTTCGTTCAGCCAGAGGTACTTGTCCCGCAGTTCCTTCCGCAGTCCGCTCCGTGACGGAATGGGCGTCACCACGTTCCCGATGATCCGGTAGCGGAGTCCTAGGGCTGAGACACAGGTCTCTGCCGCAAGGGCCGCCTCCGGCACCTCTGCCCAAAGGGGATATGCTTCTGGCACGGCAGCCTGAACATCCTCTCCGGTGGATTCGGCCGGATAGATCGGGAGGCACCGTACAAGTTCCAATACATGGACGCCATCGGTCACTCCCATACTCTTGACCTGGCAGGCGGGGATCGCGCGGTACCTGACCAGCGCCTCCTGCAGCGATCGAAACTGTTCCATCGTCCACCCTTTGTGAAAGGGGCGTTTGGGCGGGAGGCGCAGGTCATCGATGATGTAATATTTCAGGTCCATGACATTCTCCTGTCACTTCATGGTCATTTCACCCTGACCGGGCGTGTCGATCCTCTGCTCTTCTTGAAACTCTTTTTGAAGGGATCGAATGGCAGAATTCACCTGTTCCATTTGATCCGCCTCCTGCTCCTGGACCAGATGATCTTTCATCTGCTCCAGAGGGTCAAACAGGGAGAGGAGGAACGTCAGCTGCTCATCTGAATACAGCTCCATATCCTGAAGCAGTGCATTCCGGCACATCCACACTGCAGACACATCCTCTATCTGTCCCATGATCTCGGAAGAGGGAAGTGATCGGAGCGATGTCTCATATTTGCTCCACGCAAGGTCGATCCGCTCGGCAAGGGATCGCTCCATTTCGGGGCGGCTCATCTGCTGCATCTCTTTGCTTTTCAGTTCCCGAAGTCTTTCCCTTGCCCATTCCGGGAGATGCTTCTCCTTCAGCACGCCGATAAAGTTGCTGCGGTCCCACCATGTCATTACTCCATCGTCCAGGCAGGTGCAGCGGATGGGACCCCCAATGGCCGTAGGGCTGCAGCCGTCCCCGTCGTGTGCGTACCAGAGCTGTTCCTGGAGGATCCAGCTGGACTCCTTTAGGCTCTCTGGAGAGAGCACCAGCACTTTGTCCTGATAGTCCAGTTCTTCAGTGGAGCGCGGCTCACAGTGCTCTGGGCCATACAACATGAAGTAGAACTTGTACGCGCTGCGGTACTGATCCACCACACCGTCCAATACGGCGGGATGGCTGGTCACCACAAAGTCCAGATCATGCCGCTTATCCGGCGGGATGTGGACCGTTCGAGCCCATGCGATATTGCGGGAGCTGAACCGGCCATCCCGCTCCAACTGATGGATCGTGTTGGCCAGCACCCAGGCTGTCCGCTTAAAGCCGAACTTCTCGAAGACACTGTCCAGGCAGTTCCTATCCAGATGAAATCCGTCGAAATGCTGCCGGATGGCTTTCTCAATGGCTTCTTTGCAAGTGATGTTGGCTTGGTGGCTGGCCCGCCACAGGGACAGCTCATCCCTCTGCCGCGCCTCTTCCGCGGAATAGGGGTAGAGATATATTTCATTCATCTCCATCATCTTCTTCCATAGCAAGGAGCATCCGGAGTCCCTCCAGATTGATGCCAAAGTCCTCCAGAGTGTCAATTTCATCTTCATTGAACACATCAAGGGGATCATCTTCCTCTTGCAGACCGGCCATCTCGCCGCTTTTTCCCGCTAGTTGTTCCGCCATGGACGTGACGATCTCATCCAGGAAAGCAATCATCTTGACAACCTCCCTAGTGGAGAGCGTGTCATGCGCCAGAAGAATGCAGCCCTCTTCCGCACGGAGCACCAACTCCTCTGCGTCTGCGAGACCGGCGATCTGCAGAGCGGCGTATGGGATTTTCTGTGCTTTGCTGTCAGATTTGCAATGTAGTGTAAATTTCATGGTTGTCTTCCTCCTAAAGAGTTTTCAGAGTGTGAGTTGGGATGTTGACTGGGACCAGAACCCATTTCTCATCCGTCTCGTGTTCAAACAGGTTCAACTGCTGGTCCATAAGGGGCCTGGGATCGTAGTTGGTGATGATCAGTTCTTTGTAAATTGACCCGCGTTCCTTTTTCAGCGGATTTTCCCGGACCAGGGAGAAGATGAAGAAGTCCTCCCGATACAGCTCCCAGGCCAGGGGACAGTTATTGTAAGAGATGATGACGTATCCCGGATACTTCAAGAGAAGATCCCGCAGCAGAGTATGGTTCTGCTTGGGAAACTCGGCGGGGTATGTTCGCTCCGCATTCACATAGGGCGGGTCCGCATAGAGCACCTCATTGGGTTTTTCCCTCTCGCCAATCAGCTCCAGAGCGTCCCGGTTCTCCAGGAAGATGCTCTCGATCCGTCGGCTGACTTCAGGGAATCGCTTAATGATGGGCTCCACATTCAGACCTTTGACAGCCACGGAATTCCCGGTTCCGCTATAGCTGCCGTACTGACGCAGCAGGAACGCCGCAGCCCGAACCACGTCAAACAGCTTTGCACGATCGTTCAGCACTTTCAGCAACTCTTCCGCCTGTTCTTGAGTGAAGCAGGCGCGGTCCTGAAGGACCAGTTTTTCTTCCTCGATATGTTTGAAGTAATCCGCCTCATGCGCCGCGATATTGCGGTAGAACTGAAAGGGAACCCGGCCATGGACCGGAAGGAATCTCAGCTCCCTCGCCAAGGCGTGCTGCTTTTCCTTGATGCAGCAGAATACGTTGAACAGATCGTTATCCACGTCGTTGTAGATATCCAGCCGCCCTTTCTTCGGCTTCAGCGCCAGACTCAGGGCGGCGCTGCCGCCGAAGACCTCCAGGAACGTCTCCACATGGGGTGGTATCATGGGGGCGATGAATGGGACCAACTTCACCTTGTTGCCTGGCCAAGGGAAAAACGGTCTAGCGATGACCTTCACCCCCCTGCCTCCTCAAGCGAACGATCCTTTATGCCGCACAGCAGGCCCTGCCGGGCGGCTTCCAGGCCGTGAATCATCCGGGCCAGGTGCTCTTCAGTTTCAAGAGCCTCGCCAAAGGTCCTGATGTAGAAGTATCCCTCCTTGCCGCTGCCAATGGGATTGCCATCTTGCCGCAGATGATTCACCATCTCATGCAGCCTGGATTCGCTGATGCCCAGGATGTCCCTGAGTCTCCTGCCCGGCACCGCGTGCTGACGGCCGAAACACGCACCTTTCAGGTACGCCAATAGCTGTTCTTCTTTTCGCATGATCGCTCCCTTCCGGGTCCCGCTTTCCTGAAAATGGGCACAAAAAAGAAGGGGCCGTTGTCCCTTTCAGGAAAACGGCCCCTATCAAGTATCTGGTGTCCTATTTCATGGTCATACCCAGGCTCTGCCCGGGCTGGGCATGCAGGGATTGAAATTCCCAGTCATTGCGCCGGATGTAGGCGGTCTCTACTGTATTGAGTCGGTATCCCATCTGCTCCAGCAGGGCTTCCCCAAGTCCGGCTGTGTCAATGCAGCCCCGCAGGACAGGGTCCTTGGACCATCCTCTCCTTTCCAACTCCTGCTTTCCAAACGTCTCTATGTTTTCTGTGCGCACAAAGTCATAGCAGTGTAAATTTTGGGCGATGTCCAGCGCCACACTGAGTCGGTGGCAGTTCTCATACTCCAGCGCAGTCAGGAATCGCTCCATGAAATCCGGCATTCCCTGACCTTGCTCTTCCAGCAGAAAGCCCAGATCATTCCCATCCCGGATCAGGTCCTCCAGATCCGCATACTCTTCAGGGCGTATGGTGATCCCCGGAAGAGAGCAGCGTATCTCCAGCAGTTCACATTCTTGAATGGTCTCTACTTGCAGCTCCCGTAAGGCAAAGGCGATATCGCCCAGCCGGCCATCCGCCTCTACGGCGGCGTGGTCCGGCATGCAGACCCAGACTCCTTTGGGCACGGCGGGTGTTGCCAGCCGGAGCCGCAGGCTCCAGTCCGTCTCCTGCACCTTGTCCAAGTTCGTGCCATCGTAGATCTGTCTCGGCTCCCGGCCGGGAAGCACCACAAAGCAATCACCGATGAACACGCCCGGGTGCTGTTCTTCATACTGGAAGCCGATCTGATGCAAATCAGCGTGGGAGATCACCGTTTTCGGCATATCCACCTCATAGCGCAGGTAGTATTCTCCCAGCGCCTCATAGCTGCCCGCTGGACAGAGCACCTCGTAGTCCGAAAGGGAGAGCAGGCAGTTGATGGCCTCCACGGTCTCTTGCCGGTCCAGCTTCAGCACCGCCGCCAGTAGCTCGTCGCCCTCTTTTCCTGAGACTTCTCTCAAACGTCCGGTCGTCAGCATCACTGCGGCCAGCTGATATGCCTCCCGGACAGAAAGTGTTTTCAGCCGGTCTAAAAGCCATTGCTTCTCTATGTCGTTCGCTGGCTGTCTGAACATGGTTTCTCCAAATTGCTCCATATCGATCACCTCATTTCCATACCGCCCCGCCTCTGCTGTATCTGCCGCTCCTGCCCCGGCTGAAAGTGGGGCAGCAGACCTCCGTCCTTTCGGCGGATCAGGCCATAGTCTGTGATGGCTGCGTCGCCCTTCTCCAGCCATTTCTGGCCGATCCGGGCCGCCTGTGGCGTCTGGAACAGCTCCTCCGGCAGATCCGGGTACTTTTCCCGCAGCACCAGATCGGCATAGTCCCAGGACTCGGCAATGTCACGCCGAAGCTCGTAGTCTTCCAGGCCGTGCATCAGCTCTGTGGCCACCTTTAGGTCCGGATGACCGGATGCCTCCAGAAGCGCCTTGTACTTGATTCGGTCTGCTCCATCCCAGGTCCGCTTTTTCTGCGCCAGACATTGGGCAAATTCGTTGACCTGATTGAATCCATCTATATCGTTGAGCGTGTCATCGATGATATCCCGCAAGAAAGGAACGATACATTCCACACAACAGAAGGAACACTCGTCTATGGATGCCGCGCCTACTCTTTTCAGCATATCGGGGATCGCCCCTTCGATGGCAGGGAGTGGCAGGATAACAGGTGCTTCCTGCGAGGGGCCGGACTCCCGGATATCTTTTCTGGATACCTCCAACTCAATAGGAGCACCGGTGCAGTTGAAGTATGGCATGATCTCCTTGCGGTTGTAGACTTCTTTGAAAGCATTACCTGGCTCCACATAACCCTGACTGGTGAATACACCGTTGAAGTCCTCCTGGTGCCTCTGGCCGAACGCCTTCAGCAGCGCGTTCTGAAACGCGCTGCCTGATTCCGTGGTGTCCAGCAGGGCCATAGCCTCTTTCGGCAGAACCTCGCTCTCATACAAAAGCGCCCCAAGCTCCTGGATGTCGGAGACATAGGGCGCCAATGTGCAGATGTCCGTGTTATAGGTCAGGTTGATCAGGCGGGGCAGGGGGATGGGTCCGATGTGTTGTCGGCTCTCAATTTGGAGCAGACCGTCCAGCCCCATGCGGTCGTCTTCACTTAGCATGGCCAGCCGCTGAGCCAAAAGGTTCAGCTCATATAGATTCACATTGTCGCCGATCATTCCACGCTGGATGCCGGGATATTCCATTCTGGTCAGCTCATTGCAGCAGTCTCTGGCATCATTGATCCGGGCTTTTTCCAGGGCGTCGTGAAACTCCGCCCAGGTGGCCGGCATCTCCAGCACCGTGGCGGTCTCATAGCCTTTGGGGGTCTTGTTGCTGATCTCCACCTCGAAGATCTTCTTATCCAAGGGTCATCCCTCCCATCTCCGGGTGCTGTTCCTCCAGGCCGAATCTCTCCTGCTCCGTCTGGATACTCCAATTGTCGCTGTTCCACAGGTGGACATACAGCTCACCGCCGTCTATCCGGATCCTCTCCAGATCCATGCCCTCTCCCCAGCCGTCCGACGCCTGGCCGGTGAGGTAGTCCTTTAGGGAGTAAAGTTCCTCCGGGGAGAGTTCACCAACTACCCGGCACTCCGCCACGCCCCAGAGTTGGCCGTTGCGCTCCTCCGCTGTGAACTCTGCGGATCGCACCTTGACATTCAGGCTGTCCTGTTTATCGTACCAGCGCATAACGCCCCGCTCTTTCTCCTCTGGCATCTGGTTCCTGACCAGGGCGCCCTGGATATTGTCCTCGTAGTCCAGCAGCGTCCGGCCATCCCATTCCTCGCCGATCTCATCTGCATCGCCCCACTCGTTCCGCCCATAGAAGTCAGCGGTCAGGGGCATATAGAGCTTCAGCAGGGTGGGCTCCGGCAGATAGACCGCAAACCGGTCCTCTCCCAGTGTCACGCCCAGCTCCCGCCCATTGTCCCAATTTACATGGAAGGTTCCCTGATCGTCGATATGGTCAAGAGTCCCCATGGAACCGGGAGGAATGGGGTTGGGATTGTCCCCCATCTCCGAGAGTCGCACGCGGCTGCCTTTGGGATACTGCTCCCGCAGGAACTCCAGCCACTCTCTCGGTACTTCTCGCATTTCACATTCCTCCTAACGTCAAATTCTCTTGAAGCTCCATCTGTCCCAGTTCCTGCTGAAGTGTCTCCACTGCGCCCGCAACCACCGGATCATCCCGAAAGCTGTCCAGCTTACGGTAGTCCTGGAAGAACTGCTGTTCCCCATCTAGGGAGCGCACCAGATCCACCGTGGCAACGTCATCTTTTGTAACCCCGATGCGTTTTTCCTGACAGTCGCCGTCCCGATAAATCTGTACAGCGTCCTTCAATGAGAGGCACCGGTGGAGCCGTTCCTCGGGCGTATTGCAGTCCGTCAGGACGAACCAGGCATAGGTGTGGGGCCTGCCGGGATCGGCGGCGTCCCGCAAAGCCTGCTTGCCTGCCTCGGTCAGGCCATAGTTGCAGGCCCGGCGGGGGTTCTCCTCGCCGGCGAAGTCCAGCAGAATGTCGTCCACCGCCTTCCGGATCGCCGGATCGTCTGTCAGGGTCTCGTGCCGGAAGCCGGTGGCGTTCCGGTAGGGAAGCTCCTCCCGGATGGTTTGGAGATAGGCTTCGGTGTCGGTAAACTCCTGCCGCTCGCCGCTGGCGAAGGTCACCCGGCCTATCAGCACCGTACCAGCGGGATGGAAAAGGCCCGCCTCCTCACAGGAAGCGGGCCGTAATTCAAAGGCGCTCGTCTCTTTGAAGCTGCCTTGATGTTTCACTTTGATCACCTCGTTCCTGTTTCGTGAACACAACCAATACCACAACCCGCAGGGAAAGTCTACTGCAAATTGCGGAGAAAATTTAGGTCATCTGCATCCCCTCCTCCGGCTCCGGGAATTCCATGATCTGTTCCAGGTATTGGGGGTCTACCACAACTTCTGACTCATTCCTGCCGTTGAAAAAAGCAAGGATGTGTTCCTTTGAAGTCTGAGCCTCATAGACAGTGCCCTCCTCACCAAAGCGGTGGGCAAACCATTCCGCTGTGTTCCGGTCCAATGTCCAGGACAGTGCTTTGACGTTTTTAGCATTGTAGGAGGTGACCCCCCGGTAGACGGTCACAATGTCCTCCAGCGACTGGTATACCGCACGCTCCTCCTCGTCCATCAGAAGCTCCGGTTGGACAGAACGGAAGAGATCCAGCAGTTCTCTCTTACTCACGTTGCGGTCCTGGTTCGGGCACTCCTCCAAGACCCACGCGTCAGCCAGCAACAGTCCCAGATCCTCCTGAGAGAGGACTGAGGCGGCAAGCTTGAGAAAGGTCAGGTAATAGGGCTTGTTAAGGAGGAAAAATACCTGGCAGGTGTTTTCAGCATGGTCGATCTGTTTACCCACCATCTCCCGCCATTTGGCGCAGTCTTCTTCATTGTTGAGTAAGTCGACCACAGAGATACTGCCATCTTCCTTCTGAGCAACGGTAATCCCTGTGCTTGTAAACGGGTGGCTGACGATAGCCGGTGAAAATGAAGTTTGTGCGATTGGCATATCAAGGAGTCCATGAGCAATCGACTTCACTTTGGAAAGATCGGTTTCCTTCCGCATTAGGAAAGCCCTCCCATCCCCAGCCCTTCCTCCTGTTCTTTCTGGTATTGTTCCGCGGGATTCTCCATCATCAGCTCCTCCAGGCTCAGAGTTCCGTGATAGGAGACATATCCGCGGATAGTAAAAATCCCCTGTTCCTGCTCCATCTGCCGCAGACCGATCCCAGTGTAGTCGCAGAACCCATCCAGGCTGAGACTGAGGCTGGAGCCACCGGACTCTTGGATGATATGCTTTCCATAGCTCTCTGGGGTACGGATGCCGGGAAGAAGGTCAAACTGTGCCAGTTTTTTCGCCAGCTGACAGATCTCAGCGGAATCTTTTGGCTTGGCAAGGCTCACGACCGCGCCCAGTTTGTTGTAGTCCTCCTGGGAGAGTTTTATCACCGCTTTGGCTAAGGCATTCAGAGCATACAGGTCTTCCCGCTTGAAGTCCAATGCTGCGTCCACTTCCTCTGGAAACATACTGCCGGTTTCATACCAGAAGAGCTCGTCCAGAGCCGCAGCACCGGAACGAGCCACGGCACGGCTAATCTGTGTTTCCGTGGCGGGCAGGTAAATCCAGATCGTTGCCGACGGATTTAGAGATTCCTGTTGAGGGAGTAGCCCAACCGCCAGCATATCCCTGCCATAGCAGTAACAAGGCAGATGCAGACCGTCATAGACCTGCTCCAACTTCATTCCGTTGTCATAGACCACGCCGTAGGGAGTGATTTGGCCGGATGTGTCGTTGAGGATCAGATCCAGTGCTGCCCTGCGTGCATCCAATCGTTCCAGCTCCTCCATGGGGACGCAGCCGCCATGCAGGTTCATGTAGTGATCCCGGCCTATCTGCTCCAAGTCGGAAAAGTCTGTGATGACCGTGGCCTCCTGACAGCAGAAGGTCAGGTTGATGAGGTCGGTCATATCGGAAGCCCCCAGCTTATAGGCCATCCCCTGGAACTGTGCCAGCTCGTTGTCGGCAAAACTGTCCAGCCGCTTAACCAGGTAATCCAGCTCGTCCACATTGACCTTGCTTCCCTCCAAACGCTTGAGAATGGGAACCGGACCCTGGAGTTTTTCCACCGTGCAGTCCCTCGCCCGCGGGTTCCCGATGTCCAGTGCCTCCAGCATCTGGATGGTGCTGTCATACTGATCCGCCGGGATGGGGAAGGGAATGGTCACAAGGCCATATTCTATGTGGCCTGTGTTATACAAGGCCGCTCTGATCTTCATGTTCGGTCTCCTTTCCATTCAGTTTTTTCATTCTGGTGCGCATACAGTCATCCTCTCTGCCCCAGCAGAGAAAACCGTGGGCAGGGTAAGGGCATCCCTCGCAGCGGGAGAACTGCCGGCACACTGGTTTTTGTTCCGGCTCCGGAGTATAGCCGGGCGCGTAGTTGATGTGGAGAGGCCATTTCTTCCCACCGTTCCATTTTGGATGCGGTTGATTGACCGCTCCGACATAACTGTTCAGATGTTTGGGATCCACACGGAGCACCTCCTCCACTTGCATTTCCTGCTCGGAAAACAAAAGAGCGAGGGCCGTATCCTACCGATGGCAGATGATACGGTCCCCGCCTTGTTCAGCGTAGGATCTATAGATTCATTTGTGGTTCCTGTCCCTGTGTCTGTTCCAGCCTACTCTGGAGATCCGGGACGGTGTACTCGATTTTTGTTCTGGCCTCCTGAATGGCCTTCAGCTGACCGCTGTCCGGCTCCGGGCCTTCCTCTAAGAAATGATCTGTGGCGCGGTATAACTCCGTGAGCTCCTCTGGGGTAAACAGCTGGGCCCTGGAGATGAGGCCGGAGCGGACGGCAAAGTCTTGCTTAGCCAATTGAAAATTCCCCTCATAGTAGTGGCCGTGGCTGACTCCGGTGCGGTCATAGTCCCAGGTCCAGGTCACGAACTGATATCCCGCACCGCCCAGCCGCTCCCTGCCCGCCAGCACCGCGCCGCCGAAGTCCGCCAGCAGGTGGAAGTCCTCATGCAGGCCAGAGGCATGAAGCAGAGGGGCGTTTTGAACTGCCTCCACATACTCCCGCACCGTGCCTACGAGCTCTTCAGCCCTCATGAGGGCATCTGCCAGATCGCCAGTACAGATGGCCTCATGTCGGTAGAGAATGCTCCCCTCGCCTGTGATCCAGCAGAGGGCTTGCCCCTCCCATTCTACCGGCAGGAATTCGTCCTGTTCCGGAAGTACGGTGAAGCCCGCCTGACGCAGCACAATGCTTAATTCTTTGAAATAAGGTCCTTGACTCATTTTTCTGCCTCCTTGGGCTTATGCCCCTTTATTTATGTGGTAAAAAGCAAAAAGGGCGCCGGTCTGTTGGCCTCCAAAACCAACAAACCGGCGCTCAGTTTTTCATTATATTATATTGTGCTTATAATATATACAGAGACGCAAGCAATCCCTGGCACCCTGCCAGTACATCCTGCCATGTAGCCTCGAAATCCCCAGTATACCAGGGATCAGCCACCTCCTGACCAGACCGGTCGGCATACTCCAGCAGGAGATGGATCTTCCCTTCTGGGTCTCCGCCGCAGATCCGGCGCATATTGCGAAGATTCGCCTGGTCCATGCCGATCAGCAGGTCGTATGCGCCATAGTCGGCCCGGGTCAGCTGCCGGGCCGTCTTGCCGCCACAGGCGATTCCATGCTCGGCCAGCTTGCGGCGTGCCGGCGGATAGACTGGGTTCCCGATTTCCTCTCTGCTGGTAGCCGCCGATGCGATTTGGAACTGCGACGTCAGCCCAGCTTTTTTCACCAAGTCCTTCATGACGAACTCGGCCATTGGGCTCCTGCAAATATTGCCGTGACACACGAAGAGAATTCTTTTCATTGGTTTAATTCGTCCTTATGGATATTTTCCCTCAGTATAGCAGAAACTGGCCTGTTCGTCGATAGGGGTTGACCTTTCTGATAAAGCTCTACTCCCCCTATTTATTGCGCATTTGGAATAGTGTGCTTTTTACATGAATATTCTTCCGAAAAACGTGATTTTATTGAGTTGATTTTATCGAAAAAACGTGTTACATTATTTGTAAATTATGGCTGTGGTGGTGACTCCAATGAAGCGAAATGCGATTTCTGATTTAATCAGCTGGAAAAACAGTGCGGACCGCAAGCCGCTGGTCATGCGCGGTGCGCGCCAGGTTGGCAAGACCTGGCTGATGCGGGAGTTTGGGCAGAGCTGCTATAGCAGCTTTGTCTACTTCAACTTTGATGAAGAAGACGAATTGAAGTCTATTTTCAAGGCCAACAAGAACCCCCAGCGCATTATTGAACTGCTCTCCCTGATTGCCGGAGAAAAGATTCTCCCCGAGGAAACGCTGATCATTTTCGACGAGATCCAGGAATGCCCCGAGGCGCTGAATTCGCTCAAATACTTCAAAGAGAAGGCTAATGAATACCATGTCATTGCGGCAGGAAGCCTGCTTGGGACACTGCTGGCCCAACCGAAGTCCTATCCGGTGGGCATGGTCAACTTGCTGGACCTCTATCCGCTGACCTTTGATGAGTTTCTGGAAGCTACAGACGAGGCGCTCTATGCCTATTACGAGAGTATCCATAAGGATCAGCAGATCGAGGAAATTTTTCACAACCGCCTGCTGGAGGCCTACAACAACTACCTGATCATTGGGGGGATGCCGGAGTGTGTTGCCTCCTGGGTGAAGGATAAAGATCCGGCCAAAATTTCTCAAATTCAGAGAGAGCTGATCGAGATCTATGAAAATGACTTCTCCAAGCACAATGGCAAGGTCAACAGCGGGCGGATCTTGATGGTATTCCGCAGCATTGTCTCCCAGCTTGCCAAGTCCAATGAGAAGTTCATCTACGGTACTGTGCGGCAAGGCGGCAGAGCTCGTGATTTTGAAGAGGCGATTGAGTGGCTGGTCTCGGCGGGAATGTTGAACCGAATCTATAATGTCTCCAAAATGGAGCATCCCCTCTCCGCCTTTGACAAGCTGGATCAATTCAAGCTCTTCTTGTTTGATACTGGCCTGCTCAAACACATGGCAGGCATTGACAACAGCGCAATTCTTCTGAAGGCTGATTATCAATTCAAGGGACCGCTCACGGAGAACTACGTACTGCAGCAGCTCCGAGGACAATTTGCGGTAGAACCACGATACTATTCTGATAAAAACGGAGAGATCGACTTCGTACTGCAGCATGGGATGGACATCATTCCTGTCGAGGCAAAGGGCGGCGAGGAAAAATCCGCCCCATCCTTTAAGCGGTACATCGCTGAGCGTCACCCCAAATATGCCATCCGCTTTTCGAAGAGAGGGTACCGCAAGGACGGATCCATTACCAATATTCCGCTGTACCTGGTCAGAAGAACAAAAGAGCTTCTATGATTTGCCGCTTCGAAAAAATGCCTATATAGGGAAAGCCGCAAAGAAAGGTGTGACAAACTGTTGCACCTTTCTTTGCGGCTTTCGGTTTATGGGCGGACTACTCTCAGCAGATTTTCGCCCAATTTACGGAGTGCAGAACCATACATTGCTGCATGGTGGGCAATAATTTACCTTCTTTTTTGTGCCTATTTTCATAATAGATCCCCCCTTTTTTTCAGCAAATAGTTGCACGCATATTAAAAATGCCGCACATACCAGCGTGCAAAGCATGACTGGGGTTGCAGCGGAAATCCCGAACAGTCCTAGGATTGCTGGGATACCGCCACTAGCGGCTAATATACTATTTATGGGGGCCTATATAGCAGTTATTCATATTTGTTACGCCATTTATTTGGTGGCCGCATCATTTCTGTACGGCTCTTACGGTCACCCGCAAGTTCAGACTGTGCCTTCAACCGCGTGGGCTGCTCCGTGTCCAGTCGTTACACCTTCCCTTCTGGGCTTGGCTCGGCGTTTTCTGCATGAACAGTATACCATGCCATGCCGAACTTGACAACTCACTTGCCATGGAGCTCAAAGAATCCGGCTTTTAGAATTACGTAAAGTTCTTCCGCCGATCCAATGTCCGCAAAATCAATAATATCTCCCAAATCTGCTTTGAACGCATTTACGTTGACTAACTGTAAAGGTCTATCAGAAAATACAACATCAGACAATTTTGAAAATGCATATTGGCATCTTGTTGGAGCGGATGTATCAATTTTTTTCGTACTCTCAAGAGTTACCAGTCTCATCTCCTGTAGCACTGTGAGTAATTCCTCCACTTCACATTTGAGAACCTCTCTATACCGGTCTACAATCTCCAAATTTTTTTTGCTGCTTACTGGAGTAGAAAATATCAGCTTAAGTTGTTCTAATTCGAAATTATAGTAGTCGTTATTAAATCGTTGCCTAGCTTCCTCAATTAAAATTTCTATCTGATGCACAATCGAGTCTGTTCGCTCTATTTTTTTATCTTTCCAGGAGTCAAGATATTGGTTCACTTGCCTCTCAATTTCTTCAGTAATCGTATTCAAATAACGATAGCGTTGTTCAGCAAATCTAATTAACTCATCAAAATAGATATCAAGGAAAAGGGCATCTTCATCCGGTTGATTACTATAGAGGATCACAGAAAAGTCTCCGTTACCAAATCCTCCACCTGACCAACTTGCATAGCGCCGTTCTTTTTGTTTTTCTCTAGTGAAGAAATCATTCAAGTTAATTGGATGCGTTGCAAAACACGCCCGAATTGTTTTGAAATAGTCATTATCAGATGCTTTGAATAGCTTATGTTGAAAAACCTCAGTATTCCCAGTAAATGGAATTGTATTGGTATCAAAAAATACCCTATGCAACTGCTGAATGGCCTCCCACATTACGTCAATGCTGGTAATAAAGGTCATAACTTTTATGCTGGAATTATTATCATTTTTTTTTGAAAGATTCTTTGTATCAATCGCTTCTACAACAACGTCGATCCAGTCCATTGCCGAACAGATTATATTCCAGCAGTTTTTCCCTTTATAATTGCGATACATTTGAAGGACTAAATCATGTTCATTCACTTTATCTCGAAATCGTTTTATTATATCTCTGTCCATTGATCCTCCCATGTCAAATATTGTCTCTCGGCCTTCTCTGTCTGTATTCCAAGTAGTTGTTGATGTTGGTACAAATTGTGATAATGCGTCAGTCCCCGAGGCGTTTATTCAAATTTTTTGTTCCATCCGAATCCCTAGCGAACATATTTCCAATCAACTGTCTTGCTACAGTAATGATGCCTGAATAGCAAGTCACCACGAATCCTTCCCAAAGTGGTAGGAGCCAGTTTAAAACGGCCCCTGAAAGCAATCACTCTCTATCCTCACCACATCCTCCAGCGGGATGCTCGTCCCATCCTGCAAACTCAGGATCCGCGCCACCTCGTCGATCTTCTTCAGCCGTCCGGTGGCGGTCAGATAGGCCCCGCCGTCTTTTCGCTCATCCGGCTGGAACCAGGTGACCGTGACCTCCGGCTGTTCTTCGATGTGCTCCAGCAGCACAACCTGTCTTTGATCCAGTTCCGCCTTGGTGTCCTCATCCAGCTCCATCCTCTGGTCTGTCAGCCTAGCTGTCTCCGCAATGGCAGCACCGTGGCCGCTCAGGGCCGCAAACGGGCTGAAAATCGCAGCTCGGTCTTGAATGGACATCCGAGGATGTTTTTTCGATGCGGGATGGGGCAGATCGATCATGTCATCATACGGACCGCTCATTCGTGATGTCCTCCGATCGTCCGGTTTCGCTCTCTGGCCGTGGCACCCTCTTCCAGATTCATGCCCTTCAGGATGGCGTTCTTGCCATAGCGTTTTTTGATCCCCAGCATGGCCTCCTGGATCTTCCGTTCTTTGGCATGGGCGGCTTCATCCGCCTGCGCCTGCTGTTCTTTCGCGGCATAGTCGGTGAACAGATCCAGTTGCTCCGTCTCCTCCCCCTTGGGGACACTGGCCTCATCCAACAGCTTGTTGGCACTGATGCTCAGCCGGCGGACCAGGAGGCTCGGGTCTACGATCCGGTCATAGAGGTCCGTCGCCGCCCGCAGCAGGTCGCTGGCCAGGGAGGTATACGGGAAATTCTCTGTTCCCACCGCGTGCTTTGGGATCTTCCGGCCATAGCGGTCCGTGGTCACCAGGCCGCGATAGTTCCTGCTTCGCTGGGGATCGGTGAGATTCTCGATGTCATAGCCCACGGTGAGCACCAGCTGGTTTGTCACCAGCCCCTTGTCCACCAGGTCCAGGGCCAGCGCGTCCGCCATCTCTCGCACCACCAGTCTAGCCTTCTGAAAGTCATAGGGGCACTGGAGCACTTGGCCGGAGACGATGCTCTTGTTCTCCGGCTTGTACGACTTTGCGTCCGCGATGGTGCAGGGCTCCCAGCCCCAGGCGTGGTCGATCAAGATCTCCGCGTTGACGCCGAACAGCTTGTACAGCAGTTCCTCGTTGTAGTAGTCCGTGTCCTTCCCGATGGAGCAACGGGCTACATCTCCCATGGTATAGAGGCCGTGGGCCTCCAGCTTGCTGGCATAGCCTCGGCCCACCCGCCAGAAGTCCGTGAGAGGCCGGTGGTCCCACAGGAGTCTCCGATAGGTCGTCTCATTGAGCTTTGCGATCCGCACGCCGTCCTTGTCCGGCTGTATCTGCTTGGCCACGATGTCCATGGCCACTTTGGCCAAATACAGGTTGGTGCCCATCCCCGCCGCCGCGGTGATGCCGGTGGTCTGCAGGATGTCCAGAATCATGGTCCGAGTCAGTTCCCGGGCGGTCATGTGGTAGGTGTCCAGGTAGTTGGTCAGATCGATGAATACCTCGTCGATGCTGTATGGGTAGATATCCTCTGGGGACACGTATTTCAGATAGACGCTGTAGATCTTGGTGCTCCAGTCGATATAATGGGCCATCCGGGGCGGGGCCACAATGTAGTCCAGAGCCAGGGATGGGTTTTCCCGCACCTCCGGGTCGTGCCAGGAGGAGCCGGTAAACTGGCGGCCGGGGGCTTGCCTCTGCCGCTGGGCGTTGACCTCGCTCACCCGCTCCACCACCTCGAACAGCCGGGCCCGGCCGGAGATGCCATAGGCTTTCAGGGAGGGGGAAACCGCGAGACAGATCGTCTTCTCTGTGCGCTGCTTGTCCGCCACCACCAGATTGGTGGTCATAGGGTCCAGGCCACGCTCTACGCACTCCACGCTGGCGTAGAAACTCTTCAGGTCACAACAGATATAGGTCCGTTCCTTCATGTCTCGCTCCCCCCCTTCTCCATTAGTCTGCCACGGGCACTGTCACATTATCTGGACCATCCCAGCACGGCGTCCAGCTCCTCCTGGGCCGCCTCCGGGAAGTTCTTTTGGATCTGCTCATAGATCAAAGCCTTGGACTCCGCCGGGTTCACGGAATAGGCCGAGGCGATGTGGTCGTAGCCCCACAGGGCCTCCGGTGTGGTGTAGACGGAGATGGGCCAGCCGTAGGGGAGCCCTTTCTTGTTGATCCGCTGCCGGAAGTCACGAATCAGCAGATACCCGCCCATCTGGAGGTCCGTGATGGTCCCCTCGAAGTTCTTCTCGCCCTCCTTGCCAAATCCGGCTTGGCGCTTCAGCGCAAAGGAGAACCACTCATCCTCCCCCACAAAGCAGTCCATGATCCGCTTCTGGCGCATGGAGGCCAGTTCCTCGTCCCAGCGGCTGTCAAAGTCATAGCCGTCCCGCCGCCAGTTGGCGAAGTGAGGGAACCAGGCTTTGGAGATGAAACCGGCCTTCCCACTGAAAAACTTCCCGTAGGCCACCTTGCCGCTGCGGGCGATGAGGCAGCGCCACTCCCAGGGATCCTGCTCCGGATCGCCGGTCCACCAGAAGAGGTCGGCGGTGTTCTCCTCCGCGGAGAAGCCGTCTACCTCGTTTTTGAACAGAGGCAGGAAGCCGATCTCGTCGATCCAGTCGATCAGTTCCTCCCAGCTCTGGATGCGGGCGGGATCGTCCCAATCTAAGCCCCGCATGATCCACTCGCCGTTCTCGATCGCCACGATGCCGCCTCCTTAAAATTGCTTGAGACGATTATACCACATGGAGCCTGGGGATGCCATAGCGGTCACATCGGCGGCTCGAAGAACACGCTCTATTCAGATAGGGCGGGTGCAGCCCCCCTAATTGGACACTTATCGAAAGGACACTGAACCTACAGGGATTTTATATCTGGAACTCTTCACCTTTATTTCTCCGCCTTATCTCCTCCTGAATATATCAGTAAATTATTCCTCAGTGCTTCTTTCAAGTTCAGCATACACACGCCGCTTTTCTGGAGTAGTTTCAACATATCTGGAGAGATGTCTGATAGGGCATACTCATCATCGAAATCTGTTGGCTGGTCCTCGAAATCAAGAGATGCAGCCACATCAGAGACTTCTCCGGTGTAGCCGTCGGTGACAGTCTTCTCTCCTTTCGAATCAATTTCTTCAGACACAGCATCCTCACTCATCAACTCACATGGCTCTTCCTGCCCGCAGTTGTCACAGGCAGAACACGCTTGCAACAATACGAGGAGCAAATCAGCTGCCATCTTTTGCAGTGCCTTGCTGGCACTGATCAGTTCCATAGCGGTCATCTCCCCGGGAATCACAGCGGCTGCATGATCCAAGCAGTGCAATTCCAGTCGATCAAATCCAGATAAATTTGATTGCTCCAAGTTCGCTGCGCGGATAATGATCTCATTCTGCTTTTCGAACACAACGATTCTCCTTTCCAAAAGTCGCTCTACATAAAACTAAGCGATACGCTGTTATATGGATTCTACTCTTTGGAGCCCGGCGATAAGCCTTGACCCATTATCTGACCCATTAGCCGTTGGACGTGCCGAAATATATTGGAAAAAATAGTTCTGGAAAACAGAAAAATTCCAAAATATTGTTTGTTTTATCACGCAAAAGATTTTCCAGTGGTATCTACGGACCAGAAGGCCGGGGGTTCGAATCCCTCAGGGCGTACCAGCAAGAAGCCTGTGTTCTCTAAGAACACAGGCTTCTCTGTTTTTCTCCGGTCCTTCCCCCGCTTCGTCTCTGCCCATATCACGCCACAGGCCGGTGAAATTTCAGGCTACTTCTACCATTACTATCAGTTCCTCGCTGCTGTCAGGATGCCGCTGACCGTGTTTACCGCCTGGATCTGGGTGTCTTTGGTGACGTGGGCGTAGGTGTCCAGCGTGAATCCGGCGCTGTAATGGCCCATCATTCCAGAGACTGTTTTCACGTTTCCCCCGTTCTGCCGGGCGATACGCCGCTGGATACGGAGCGTTTTTCTCTGGAAGTCAATGCCTGTCCATTTTAATCCCAACAGCTCTCCCCGCCGCAGGCCGGTTGTCCAGGTCCATGTAGCAGCGTTCATACACGCCGCTTTTCCCGGCCTTCTGAAAAAACGCTGTCAGCTGATCCGGTGTCAGGTCCTTCACCTCCTGCGCTCCACCTTTCGCAGTGTGCGCAGCTCTTGGCCGGGGTTGTTCGGATGAGCGACTGTTCCGCCTCTACTTCCATGGCGGGGGACGGCATTTGGCGAAGATTCCGCACTGTTTTGCATACAAGTCTTTTTGCTTTACAGCGGTTCTCTTTGCTTTGAACGTCCTCCTTTTTCAGCAGCTCTTTATAGAGCCACTGTATCTCCAGAGAGGAATTGCCCGGGCTTCCGGCCAGAGTTATCAAAGAATTGACAGCTGCGGAGGCGGATTGTGTCGGGACAGCTTTCCATCTTTCGATTCAGTATATCAGGCCGCAGCTGGAGCGTCTGGACTGCCTCCGCTTTCATATCCGCAAGCAGCAGGAAGCACAGCAAAGCTGACCGGCAGCACAAACACAAGACTATTTTTCGGGAAGGAATTTTTATGAGGCTCCAGGACAACGCCGCCTTTGCGCCGCTGCGCTGCGTTTTGGCCGGATTTTTCAAAAGCATCTCCCATGCGCCGTCCAGATCTGTGTCTGCCTGGGGCTGAGTGCTGTTCCTTGCATCTGGAATTTCCGGATGGCGGAAGCGCAAATGACGGCTTTCAATCTGCGGAGTCTTTCCGTCGGTACAGGGTGAGCGTGTACATCGGAGCCGTTGGCTCGCCCTTCCATCCAGAGCCATCGTGTCGAACCTCCACATATTGTTCCTGTGATTTGGAGAACACTATTTCTAAATTACGCATTTGGAGGATCGTATATGGAGTCATTGTGGGAACAGACGTCCGGACATACAGGGTTTGGTCATCTGGAGCAGGATGCAAAGACCGATGTATTGATTATCGGCGGGGGGATAGCGGGGGTTTTATGTGCATATCTGCTGCACCAGGCCGGAGTCCTCTATCTGCTCTTGGAAGCTGAGACGATCGGCGGCGGGATCACCAAAAACACCACCGCCAAAATCACCTCCCAGCACGGCCTGATCTATGACAAGCTGATCCGTAAATTTGGAGCTGACCAGGCCAAACAGTACCTTGATGCCAATGAAGCGGCCCTTCAGAAGTACCGGGAGCTGTGCCGCGGCATGGACTGCGACTTTGAAGAAAAGACTGCCTATGTGTACTCTCTGAATGACCGCCGGAAAATCGAACGGGAGCTGGATGCCCTGGAAAAACTGGGGGTTCCTGGGGAATTTACAGACCGCCTCCCCCTCCCCTTCCCTGTGGCCGGAGCAGTTCGATATCCAAACCAGGCCCAGTTTCATCCGCTGAAATGGATCGCCGCGATTTCAAAGAGCCTGCACATCTGCGAGCACACGCCGGTGCGGGAGCTGGTCGGAACAACTGCAATTACGGATTATGGAAAAGTCACGGCAAACAAAATAATTGTAGCCACCCACTTTCCCTTTTTGAATAAGCACGGCAGCTTCTTTGCCAAACTGTATCAGCACCGCTCCTATGTGATTGCCCTGGAAAACGCCCCGAATGTAGACGGCATGTATGTGGACGAGGCCCAGACGGGCATGTCCTTTCGCAACTACAAGAATTTGCTGCTGGTAGGTGGCGGAGACCACCGCACCGGAAAACAGGGCGGGGCCTGGCAGGAACTGCGGGATTTCGCCCAGCGGCACTATCCCAAGGCCGCGGAGACATCCCACTGGGCTACCCAGGACTGCATGTCTCTGGACGGCGTTCCCTATATCGGCCCCTATTCCGCCAGCGCATCCGACCTGTATGTGGCCACCGGTTTCAACAAGTGGGGAATGACCTCCGCCATGGTATCGGCCATGGTCCTGTGCGATCTTGTCCAAGGGAAGCAGAGCCCCTATGCCGAGGTGTTTTCCCCCTCCAGAACGATTCTTCGCCCCCAATTGGTGGTCAATGGCTTCGAGGCCGTGGTCAACCTCCTGACCCCTTCCGCCAAGCGTTGTCCCCATCTCGGCTGCGCGTTGAAATGGAACCCGCAGGAGCACACGTGGGATTGCCCCTGCCACGGCTCCCGTTTTACAGAGGAGGGCAGGTTGATCGACAACCCGGCAACGGGGAATCTGAAAAAATAGTGCCGCCGAATGAAACAGCTCCATCTGTGTTTCCTGTCTGAGACGCAGATGGAGTTTGCATAACAAGCATGATCTTTCCCCCAATCCCTAGTCTGTTGCCCCGGCCGCAGAAGATGCACAGAGTCCTTCCGGAAAAGGCAATCGGCCGATCCGGTCTTGCCGCATGGTTCAGGCCCTGCCTCTCATCCCTCTCCGGCGGAATATGGGCAGCAGTTCCGGCTGGTTTTGGAACCATCTGTATATAGGGAGATAGTATCCGCATTGCTCCCTTTTGAACAGCAATCTATATCCGGTATCCGATATATAGGTGCGCCCCTTCTCCATCAGTACGATTCTTGATCCCCTGTTCCGTTGAAGATGTGGTCCGCCTTCGCGCCGTCATATCCCCTACGCCAGAAATGCCGGTTTCCATATTTATCTCATGTTCGCATGCTTTCATAGATCATCAGACTATTTTTCCCCTTTCAACACCCCATAATCTGTGAAACGCTGTACTTGGGCGGGATACCTTCCAATATGTGAACATGATCTTTGTACGCCTCTCCTCTATAATTTCTGTCCCCTTGTACTCACACAATTTCCTCCTTTGGTTCTTGTAGCAGTTGGCAGACCTCCATTGTTCTACCAAAGGAGGATATTTTTTCGGCATGGCTAAAGCTTTTTGGAACCATCGGTTTTGCCGGTGGTTCTCTTTTTCAAAAAAGCAGCAGGGCGGATTTCTCCGCCCTGCTGTCTTATTCTGATTTGTCTCAGGCCACCTGATTCCAGAAGCGATAAAGGATCACCGCGAACTGGGCGCGGGTGGCTGTTCCAGCGGGGTTCAGCGTCCCTGCGCTGGTGCCGCCCACGATGCCGTTGGCCACGGACCACTGCAGGGGTTCCACTGCGTACCCCGCCACGCTGCCGGCATCCGGATAGGCGCTCAGATCGGCCCGCTGGCCGTTGGCATAATTCCGCAGTTCCGCAAAGCGGTACAGCAGGGCCACCAGCTGCTGCCGGGTCACCGCCGCACCGGGGTTGGTGCCGTCGGAGATGCCGTTGTCCATGGCCCAGGTGCGCGCCTCTGCCATGTTGGCGGGAGACTGTCCGCTGAGCCGCGCCAGGATCATCCACACCTGCTGGCGGGTGATGCTGCCGTTGGGGCTGAACGTCGTGGCCGTGGTGCCGTTGACGTAGCCGTTGTCATAGGCCCAGGCGATCTCATCGTAGGCCCAGAAGGTCTCCGGCACATCGGTAAAGAAGGCGCTCTCTCCGGTGCGGGTGAAGGTGACTTCGATGGTCACCCGGCCGCGGGGCTGTTCAAAGGTATAGGTGCCGTCCCGATTGGCGGTGACGTCGATCTCCCGGCCATTCCGGTCGGTGACGATGACCTCGTCCACCCCATAACCGCTGTCGGGATCCGGGGTGATGGTCACCTTGTCGCCCTCCTCGGGAGTCCGGGGATTCACCTTCACGCTGCCGCCGCTGCCGACATCCAGGATGGGGGCGTAACTGGGATCGCTGTCAGAGCCGCCGGAGCCGGTAGATGGGGCAGAATAATAAACCTCATACCCTCCCGAGATCTGCCGCACATAGTAGTTTGCGGCACATTGGATATTTGCCGCACTGAAAGCATGGCCGTTTGTGTAAATAGAGATGTTCTTGGAGACGGAGACCGTTTCACTGATGTCCTTCAGCAGATACACGGCCGAACCCACGGGCGCGGAGGAGATCGCCTCTGCCAGCGTCTCGTAGTACGTCTCCGTGTTTCCGGACACCACGTAAGCGGTATCAGAGGCTGCGGCTTCCTCCACATTTACCTGGTTCAGATACTTGTTCGCACAGTCGATAAAGGTGGATCCTGTGACCGTGATCGGAGCAACCTGCTCTCCTTCCACAGCGCTGGTATTATTGACGCAGTATCCGCCCTCCTGGCTGCAGTTTTTGAATGTGTTGTCCGCAACTGTGATTGTGGAGGTTTCGGTCACCGCGCCGCTGAACATAATTCCGCTGCCGCTGCCGCTCAGATCAAAGGTGTTCCCCGTAATCGTACACTTGTCGATTGTACCATAGGCCACAGAGATCGCACAGGACTGGTTTGTTCCATCAAAGGTGCAGTCTGTCACCGTGAGCTCTTCGCCTGCAACCAGCATTCCCCAGCTGCGCATGTTCCGGAAGGTGCAATGATCGTATGTCACATCATTTGCATGGGGATTATTGAGCGCCATATAGCACGTTTTGACCTCGATGTCATCGAGTCCCTCCACGCCTTCCAGTCCGGTGAAGGTCGTATTGGTATAGGTGGCGTTGTTCCAACGGTCAAACACCGCAAATCCGTTGGTACGGATGGTACAGTCTGTTACAACCAGCTTCCACGCTTCGTCGATATTCTCGCCGGTTTGCGCCCAAGCAGCAACGCCGATCACAGAAGGAGACGCACTGTTGATTTCGTCTGCGGTCCCGGCAACAGGGGCGATCAATTCCGTGTTTTTCAGAGTCAGGGTTCCTTCGGCGGCGCCGTAATGAACAATGGCGCCATAGGGAATTGCAGTGCCGGTCATCCGCTGAACAATGCAGTTTTGGATGGTAAGATTTGTTCCCGTTTCCGTGGTTTTTAATTTGCAGGCACCCTGGTCCTTAGAGTCCTCCTCAGAATAGGTCTGCTGGAACCAGATGCCATCCAGTGTGACGCCATCCGCGGCAACACTGACCGTTCCCGTCAGGATCGTGCCGGCTTCGCCCGCGCCGCTGCCAAGCAGCGTGATCTTCTTGCTGATTGTGAGATCCTCGGCATAGGTCCCGGGTTTGATCTGAACCGTGTCGCCGGAGACGGCCGCGTCAATGGCTCCCTGGATCGTGGTGAACTCCCTGTCGCCTATCTGCGCCACAAAGGTCTTGGCGGGATCTTTCCCCACCACAAAGCTGCCGTTCTCATCCTTGACCGCCACATAGCCGTCCTGGCACAAGGCCTCCGGCACTTCAGCGGAGAAGGTGCCGCCGGAGACGGAAACTACCTCGCCGGCAGTGGGCCATGCTTCTTCCGTCTTATCCGCATTATTGAAGGCGTAGGCCTTGACTGCATCAACACTTTCTGCGGATTGGAAGGTTCCGTCCTCAATGGTGACGGTGCCCAGGTCCTGATAGCCCTCCCGCTCCACAATGGAGATGGCAGCGCCGTCGCCGATGACGCCGTCGCTGTCAGTTTTTTGCGTCGGCTCCCCTGTCACTGTGATGGCCGTCTGCGCTCCCCGTACTGCCAGACTGCCGGCGCACATCTGCACACCCACATACTTGGCGTTGATGATGGAGTTTTCGATGGTCACTGTCCCGGTGCTGGGGAAGTAGATGCCGTTCCCATTGGGCACGTTGAGGGTGCTGTTCTTCAGGGCGATGGCGTTCTTCACATTGGTGCCGTTGGTGACGATGCCGTAGATATCTTCTCCCTTAACGTCGACGGTAACACCTTCCAGGGTGAGGGAACTGTTGCTGTACAGCACTTGAGCTCCATCTGCCTCAGGGCTTGTCCCCATCAGGGTGCCGTTCTGGATGGTGAGGCCGACATTCTCATAATTGACATCTACAATCGCGTCTGAGCCTGTGTAAGTATACGTTCTGCCGGCAAGATTCAGCGTGCCGCTGCGGCTGCCGGAATAGATCTTGTCACTTCCGGTATAATCGTGCAGCAGCGTCACGACGGCATTGTCCCCGGCAGCGCTCACCGCATTGGCATAGCTGCCATAAATGCGGTCGACACCGCCGACGCTCACCCGGAAGCCGCCGTTGGCAATATAGTCTGCCGCAGTTTCACTGTATAGGAGATACGCGCTGCTGTCCAGCTTGACAGCATCCGTGCCGCCCTCCAGAACCTCAAGTGTCACGCCGGCGCCGATTTCGGCGGGCAGCGGAATCGTACTGTTCCCGGATTTCACGCTGACAGGCAGCTTCGCCTGAATGGTGCCGCCCTGCCCGGAAACCGAGTTGATGAGCCGCATAGTGGAGTCCACGCCATCAACCGGCTTACTGCTGTAATTCGTCTTCAATGCCACTGCGCCGTCACTGCTGGTAACTGCCGTGCCGTCAATATCATAGCCATTGAGATCAATGGTCACACCATAATTTACAGTACTGATGCCGGAGGTGAGCACGAGACTTTTCTGCAGCTGGACGGTGCTGCCGGCAGGCGCTGCTTTCGCAGCCGCACTCAACGTCAGGTAGTTGGTTCTGCTCCCATCCCGGGCAATCACGACCGCCTCGGCGGACTCGTCTTTCACTCCAACAGAGAGGGAACCGTCGGGATTTTTCACCACGCCGTAACCATCCTTGAAGGCGTCGGAATTGTTGACAACCCGCGCCGCCTCGGCGCCGGGGAAGCTGCCGCCGGAAATTTCTGCTGTGGCTGTTTCTGCCAGACTGATTACGTACGAAGAGCCGTCGCCCTGCGTCTGGAAGGTACCGCCGGTGAGCGTGAGATCCGCGCCGGCACCCATGGAAATGGCGGTTCCGCTGCTCTCACTGGTGAATGTTCCTTTCGAAATGGTCAGCTTGCCGGTGTTGGCCCCGCCTGCAAAGTAGTCAGAGCCCACAACCGTGCTCTCGGCGGTAAATGTGCCGCCGGAGATCGTTGCCGTGTTGGCATTATATACGGCATAGCGACTCTCGCCGGGCTGCTTGAAGTTGCCGCCGGTGATGGTCAGCTCTCCGTAATCGTCATTCTTTACTGTGATCTGGCCGCCGGTAAAGGTGCCGCCATTGATGGTCAGCTTGGCTTGCTTCCCGCCCGCGTTGGACTTGGGCTCACCATTGGATCCAGCCTCCGCTGCGGAGCTGTTCTGCCAGCCATTGCCGATCAGGCTGGAATAGAGGCCGGAGTTGCTATCAGAAAACTTCACCGTGACGCCGTCTTTGATGGTCATGGTGCCGAAGTTCTTCAACACATACCAGCTGTTGCTGCCGCTTGCGTCGCTGCCGGTACTTGCCTCCTGAGAGCGGGTATAAGAGCCGCCCTGCAGGGTGATGGCCGCATTGATGTTGTTGTACACCGCACCCCTGCCATGGCTGATGTTATCCACCACGCCGGTCTTCTCCGCGGAGGTATCCACAATGGTAATCCGGGTGCTGTTGTTGAAGATCGTATGACTTTCCTTATTGGTCAGGGTGTGGCCGTTCAGGTCGATTTTGATATACCGGCCTTCCGGGATCACCACGTCTTCAGCCAAGTTCTCATTCAGTGTAATGGTGTACAGCCCTTTGTTGGTGTCTTTGTTATACGCTTGCGTAGCGTCGATGGCCGCACTGACGGAGTCATATTCCGTCGTCCCGCCGTTCTGTTCCATGGTAACGGCGGACTCCTCCAGAAGAATGATCTCCTGAAGCGGCACCTCATTCGGCACAGAGGTGCTGCCATTTTCAGGGATTTCCTCCCCGGTGGGGTCCTGTACACCGTCTTCCGGCGTCTGCGGATCCCTTTCATCCTCTCCGTCACCGGCGGGCAGTTCCGGATCCCCGTCACTGGGCTGAAGGTCCTCTTCTCCCTCCTGCTCTTTCTCCGGATCGTCTGGCTCCTTTTCAGGAGTCGAAGGCTCCTTGATCTGCTCTTCCTGCTGTTCTCCGGATTCTTCCGGAGGTGTGAGTTCCTCTGCAAACACTGCCGTAGGAAGCAACGTCAGTATTAGACAGAGCGCCATCAGGACAGACAGCAACTTTCTCTTCATTTTCTCGTTTCCTCCTTTTATAACTTCTTTATAACCCCTGCGCTTCAGGTTCAGAACGCACAATGACACAGCCGCTTTACAGGCGGCTCCCGCTCCGGAGACCGCCTGTAAACACTGCGAACAGGAAAATCACAGAGCATGTCCCATCACCTCCTCCCAACTGACGATAAGCGGTTCATTTAGCGACCGCTCCTGGAAATGCTCCAGCAGCAGACGAAAGCAGACCGCAGATTCGTCCGCTGTGGATTACTGAGTTTTCTTGGACACCGTATCTGTCTAGCGCGCTGTCCGGGTGTCACGGGTCAGCGTCTGTTCGATCCTTTTCTCTTTAGAATATTTTTATGTCAAAATTTATATTTTGACAATATAAAAGCGAAAATAAATATCTTTACTTACTGTATAGATAATAATATTATACCATCTGGCATTTTGAAACACAAGACCCATCCCGTCTTTTGACACACAAAAAAGAGCCGCAAAAATGAGAAAGATTGCGGCTTTTCTTTTCATACCCATCAGTGCCTGGAAGGCGCTGCTGGCGTGGCACTTTTTCTTTCTCACAGTGCAAACTGTGCAGAGCCAGATGTTTTATATGGTCAAAATATAAATTATGTCCTATAAAATCAATCCCAGCCTGTTTAGTTGCTGTGCGTGCTCCGCACCGGAGGTCGTCAGATAAATGCGTGTGGTTTCGATGGAGCTGTGGCCCAGCACATCGGCCAATCGAACAATATCCTTACAGGCCCGGTAGAAGATCGTGGCAAAGAGATGCCGAAAATTGTGCGGGAATACTTTTCCCGGCTCCACTCCTGCGTATCTGCACAGCTGTTTCATCTCCGCCCAGATCTGACGGCGGCTCAAGCTTCTTCCGCTTCTGGTGAGAAAGATCTCACCAGAAGCGGTTTTGTGTTTTTGCGCGTATTTCAGCAGCTTCCGGCAAAGTTTTTCCGGCAGGAGGATGGTTCGGATTTTCCCTTTTAAAAAGATATCCGTCCGGCCCCGTTTTGCTGCCTCCATGGTGATATACTGCACTTCGGAGACACGGATGCCGGTAGCGCAGATCGTCTCCATAAGCAGCGCCAGCCGCTCCTGTCCTCTGGAACGGGCCGTCTCCATCAGACGTTCGTACTCCGGACGTGTCAGCTCCCGGCCCGCGTCCCGGAACAGCCGGCGCTGGACTCTCAGAAATTTTACCCGGCACCCGTCCCAGCCCAGAAAGTGAAACAGGCCGTTGAGCGCCGCCAGCATGGCATTGACCGTTGCCGGCGCATAGTCCTGCGTAAGCAGATGCTCTTTCCAGGCTGCCGCCGTCTCCTTTGTCACCGGAGAGCCGTCCAGCCAGACGGCGAATGCCCGGATGTGGCGCAGGTAATTCTCGATGGTGCCGGGGCTGCGCTCCTCGGCACGCAGGTGCGCAGCAAAGGCTGTGAGTCGTTCACTGGAAATCGTAAGTTCAGACATTTGCAGACCTCCTCAACAAAAGATCCTCCTTATTTTACCTTGCAGACGGCGGTTTATGTGCCGGGGATATTCTCCCGAGCTCTTCGGAAAAAGCCGAAAAAGCGGGAACATCTACATGATGTTCCCGCTTTTTCCATGTCACAATATCTGTTTTTCTGCCGGAGATGTCTCCCGCCCTCCGCCGTATTGCGGCTGTGCTTTGATCAGCCAGTCCCGGGCTTCCTGCAGCTCCCGCCTTCCCGGCGTGATCTGCAGCTGGTAGTTGACCCGGCCCAGGAGCTGAGCCAGGTAGCGGTCCTCCGGTCCGTCGATCCCGGCTCGCGCCATGTGGCCGGAGATGCCAAATTTTTGGCAGAAATGCAGCTCCTGGCGCAGTGCACGGCGCTCTTCGGACGGGACATTGCACTTTTTGTTGACCACAATACCTGTCACAAGCTGCCGGCGGTCTGCCGGGAGCCATTTTGTCTTTCCGGGATTGAGATAGAACCCCAGCGCCCGCAGCCGGGGCTCCACGCACCGGAGCACCTCATCCCGGGCGAAATCGCCGGAGAACGTCATGTCGTCGCAGTACCTGGTGTAAGCGATCTGCCTCTCCCGGCACCAGGCCCCCACCTCGTTGTCAAAGTCCCGCATAAGGATATTGGTGATGCAGGGGGATGTGGGCGCCCCCTGGGGCAGCCGATCCCACCCGTAGCACAGCATAGCCAGCAGAATACGTAAGTTCTCTGCATAAACCTCAGCTGGAAAGGCAGTTTCCTTCACAGCGGAATACAGGATACTGTCAAAAAAATGACGGATGTCCAGCTTCAAAACACAGGGCTTTCCCACATGGGGCGCAGCATTGCACAGAGTGCTGCCGCCGTATCGATAGGCCATGGCGTAGGGGGACACAGGCATGTGGACCAGCAGCACCCGCAGGATCTGGCGCTGGATGTGCTTCAGCAGCGGGTCCGGGACCGACAGCTCCCGCACACCGCCGGAGGACTTGGGGAGCTGCCTGCGGATGTAATGGCGGTCCAGTGTATTGCTGACGGCATACAGCGTCCCGGCGGGGATCCCCAGATCCCGCACAAGGGAGGAGAGCTCCCGATAGACAATCAAGTGCTCTCCTCCCTTCTCATGCCTGCGGAGCGATACAAATTTGTATGGGGAACCGCGCGGCGGTATCTTCCAGCACATCGCAGGTGTGCTCCAATACCGCAAGCGGGCTCGCCTGCGCGAAGCGCATACGCCAGAATCCAGCCAACCGGCCGCGACTCGCGGCCGGCGCCCGAAAGGGGCTGCAGCTATCACCCCTGTCAGCAGGCATGGTGCGAACTTTATCAGAATTATAGCAGATCGCCCGCCGCTGTCAAGAGGCGGACGGCAGCCACAGCTCACAGCGGAAGACCTCGCCGTCGTAGAGCCGGTCAGCAGCTGCACCTTCACCGTCTGGGACACCGCCTTTTCGATCTCCGCCTGGAGCACACATCCGGCTGCACCTTTACGGGCAATCGGTTCCGTTTCAACTGCACCGATGGCACTCCCGGCCACTCCCTATACAACGAAAATACGTTTGAATACAACGGCATCGCCGTCCTGCTGAAATCGGTTCCCTCAGACCCCGCGCCGGACTTTCAGAACAGTGTGTTCCCCGGCAACGACACCGATATCCGGCTGTCCCCCGGCGGGTGGGCCCACCGTGAGTCCCAGGGCGTCCGCCCCGGCATTTTATCAAAATCACGACTGGTTTTTTATGGAACACTGCCAAACTTTTTATAGGGTTGCATCCGATACTTGACAAAAAATATCCAAATTGGTATTCTCCAATTAACAATACGACGTATAAAAGGAGAACGCGGCATTGGTCATTACCCGGGAGACAGATTACGCCCTGCGCATCCTGCGGGCACTGTTGGATGGAAAACTGCATACCGCGGGACAGATCGCACAGGATGAACTCCTCCCCCAGGCCTTTGCCTATAAAATCCTGAAAAAGCTGGAGAAGGCCGGACTGGTGGAGGTGGTCCGCGGAACGGCGGGCGGCTGTCGGCTGTCGGCGGATTTGACCGGCACCAGCCTCTATGACCTGATGAAGGCCATGGGAGAACGCGGGAATCTGAGCTCCTGCATGGATCCGGCGTATCAATGCCCCTGGCGCAGCTGCCACGGCGGCTGCACCGTGCACTGCAAGCTGGCTGAGATTCAGAACAAGCTGGACGAGGAGCTGCGGGCCCACAGCCTGCAGGAGATTTTGACGGACCCCTGATTTGACAGTTTTTCTTTTGCTTGAAAGTTGATAAATTTTATCAAGATTAAAGAGGAGGTACGACTATGCTGTTTCAGACCACACAGGCACACGAGGAACTCCGCGCTAAAGTCCGTGCGTTTGCGGAGGAGGAGATCAAACCCATCGCGTTCATGCTGGACCAGCAGAACGAGTTCCCGGACGAGGCCATCCGGAAGCTGGGCGAGATGGGCCTCATGGGCATCCCCTTCCCCGCGGAGTACGGCGGCGCCGGGCTGGATGCCCTGAGCTACGCCATCGCCGTGGAGGAGCTGGCCCGGGTGGACGGCGGCGCGGGCGTCATCCTGTCTGCCCATGTCTCCTTAGGCTCCTGGCCCATCTTCGCCTACGGCACCGAGGAGCAGAAGCGCAAGTACCTGGTGCCCCTGGCCAAGGGCGAGAAGATCGGCGCCTTCGGCCTGACGGAGCCCAACGCCGGATCCGACGCCGGCGGCACTGAGACCACCGCCGTCCTGAAGGGCGACCACTATGTCCTCAACGGCGGCAAAATCTTCATCACCAACGCCCCCAAGGCGGACACCTATGTGGTCTTTGCCGTCACCACACCGGATATCGGCACCCGGGGCATCAGCGCCTTCATCGTGGAGAAGGGCTGGAAGGGCTTCTACTTCGGCGACCACTACGACAAAATGGGCATCCGCTCCTCCTCCACTGCCGAGCTGATCTTTGACAATGTGGAAGTGCCCAGGGAGAACCTGCTGGGCAAGGAGGGCGACGGCTTCAAGATCGCCATGTCCACCCTGGACGGCGGCCGCATCGGTATCGCGGCCCAGGCGCTGGGCATCGCCCAGGGGGCCTATGACGCCGCCGTGGCCTACTCCAAGGAGCGCATCCAGTTCGGCAAGCCCATCGGCTTCCAGCAGGCCATCTCCTTTAAGATCGCCGACATGGCCACCAAGCTCCGCTGCGCCCGGTTCCTGGTGTACTCCGCCGCCGAGCTGAAGGAGGCGCACGCCCCCTACGGCATGGAATCCGCCATGGCCAAGATGTACGCCTCCGACATCGCCCTGGAGGTCACCAACGACGCCCTGCAAATTCACGGCGGCGCCGGGTTCATGAAAGGTATGGAGGTGGAGCGGGCCTACCGGGACGCCAAGATCACCACCATCTACGAGGGCACCAACGAGATCCAGCGGGTGGTCATCGCCTCCCATATCCTGGGCAAGGCCCCCAAGAGTTCCGGCGGTTCCTCCAGCCAGCCCAAGAAGCCCGCGCCCGTCACCGGTGTGCGGAAGAAGGTCATCCTGCGGGACGGCTCCCCCGCCGAGCAGGTGGCCGCCCTGGTGGAGCATTTGAAGAAGGACGGCCACGACTTCACTGTGGGCATCCCCCTGGACACCCCCATCGCCCAGGCGGAGCGGGTGGTCTCTGCCGGCAAGGGCATCGGCGGCAAGAAGAACATGAAGCTCATTGAGGATCTGGCCAAGGCCGCCGGCGCGGCCATCGGCTCCTCCCGTCCGGTGGCGGAGACGCTGAAATACGTGCCCCTGAACCGCTATGTGGGCATGTCCGGTCAGAAGTTCACCGGCAACCTGTACATCGCCTGCGGCATCTCCGGCGCGGTGCAGCACCTGAAGGGTATCAAGGACGCCTCTACCATCGTGGCCATCAACACCAACGCCGGCGCCCCCATCTTCAAAAACTGCGACTATGGCATCGTTGGGGATGTGAACGAGATTCTGCCCCTGCTGACCGCTGCTCTGGACACCGGCGAAAAGCAGCCCGCGCCGCCCATGGTGAAGATGAAGCGGCCCCGTCTCCCCAAGCCGGAGCCCATCGGCAAGCGATACGTCTGCGGCGGCTGCGGCTATGAGTACATCCCCGAGCTGGGCGACCCGGACGGTGACATCGCCCCCGGCACGTTGTTTGAAAAGCTGCCGGAGGACTGGGTCTGCCCGGAGTGCGCGGAGCCCAAGGACCAGTTCATTGAGGCGTAACGGCCTGTCATCTGTGAGTAAAGGAGGATTTCTTCATGCATTGTGTGAGAACTGTTACCGAAAATCTCTATTGGGTCGGCGCCAATGACCACCGTCTGGCTCTGTTTGAGAACATCCACCCCATCCCCAAGGGGGTCAGCTACAACGCCTATCTGCTGCTGGACGAAAAGAGCGTCCTGTTTGACACGGTGGACTGGTCCGCCTGCCGCCAGCTGCTGGAGAACCTCGAATACCTGCTGAACGGAACGCCTCTGGACTATCTGGTCATCAACCACATGGAGCCGGACCACGGCGCCTCCATCGAGGAGATCCTGCTGCGCTATCCCAAGGTCCGGATCATCTCCACGGAGAAGGCCTTCATGCTGATGCGCCAGTTCGGCTTCCATGTGGACGGTCACGAGTGCATCCAGGTCAAGGAGGGCGACACCTATTCCTTCGGCGACCACACCGTCACCTTTGTGGGAGCTCCCATGGTCCACTGGCCCGAGGCCATGGTGACCTTTGATACCACCAACGGCGTCCTCTTCTCCGCCGACGCCTTTGGGTCCTTCATCGCCCTGGACGGCAAGCTGTTTGCCGACGAGGTGAACTTCGACCGGGACTGGATCGACGAGGCCCGCCGGTACCTCACCAACATCGTGGGCAAGTATGGCCCCCACATCCAGCTGCTGCTGGGCAAGGCCGGCGGCATCCTGGACCAGATCCGGTATATCTGCCCCCTTCATGGTCCCGTGTGGCGGAAGGATCTGGGCTACTTCATCGACAAGTACGACAAATGGAGCCGCTATGAGCCGGAAGTCAAGGGCGTGCTGATTGTCTACGCCTCCATGTACGGCAACACCGAGGCAGCCGCCCAGGCGCTGGCCGCCAAGCTTTGCGAACGGGGCATCACCGACGTGGCCCTGTACGACGTGTCCAACACCCATGTGTCCTACCTGATTGCCGAAAGCTTCAAGTACAGCCACATCGTCCTGGCCTCCGTTACCTACAATCTGGGCATCTACCCGGTGATGAAGAGCTATCTGGAGGACATGAAGGCCCTGAACCTCCAGAACCGCACCTTCGCCATCATCGAGAACGGCTCCTGGGCCTGCAAGTCCGGAGACCTGATGCAGGCCTTCATCGACGAGGAACTCAAGAACATGACGGTGCTCAACGAGCGGCTGTCCCTGGCCTCCTCCCTTCAGGCGGACAAGGCCGCAGAGCTGGATCAGCTGGCGGACGCCCTGGTGGAATCCCTGCAGGAGGACCTGGAGAACTGACGCCCCGAGCAGCCGGATAGCTCCGTGCACCGGAGGAAATCCCATAAGAAACGCGCACCGGGCGGAAACGGTCTCCCCCGGTGCGCCTTCGCGCAGAGGAGAGCGGCATATCCATAGGGATATGCCGCTCTTTTTTTCTTTCGGGTCAGCCGGTGGACTCCCCCGAGGCGGGCTTTCGGCACAGGCGGGCCGCCTGCCGCCTCGCTGCTGGGGCAGGGCAGGTGGACCTGGCGGGCACTTCGTCCCGTGCTCCGCGTCCCGCTCCCCACCGCTGCTGTCTGCGACCAGCAGCATATTCGATCCGTTTTTCTCAAAAAGCTGGCCAGATATTTCTTCAGACACCTGGCCCCGGAAATGAACCGCGTCCCATTTTCAAAAATCAAATTATGTATCGTTCTCTTCCCGCATAGCGGCCGTTCTGGGGCTATTATAAAAAATTGAGATTTCCGGAGAAGCCTCAAAAGCTATGGGCATATACCTTTCCGTTACAGCCCGTGAAGCGGGATCAAAGGGAAAATACCGCCCTCGCCGCGCTCAGGAACCGTTTGACAGTAACTGCGGACCCGTGGGCGTGGAGCGGGCCGAAGGGGATGGTGTAGTTCCAGTCCACGGGGAGGGCCTTCAGCCGGGAGTTCACATTTCTGTCGGTTGTCAATGGTCATCATGTCCTTGGAGTTTTCACGCGGGTTGAACACCTGGATGCAGAAGAAGTCAAAGCCCACGAACCGGATCTGGGAATCGTCCTGTCACAGCTCCGGTGCCCACTGGTCAATGGGACCGGTCACGCAGCAGGCGGCCGCTGCTGGAAACGGAGGTCTGTTCCCCACACAGGGGGAAATGAAATTCTCCATGATAAATTCACAATCCTGTGCTATACTTTTTCCCGGTGATTGTTGATGAAACGAATTCTGATCGTGGAGGATGAGCCGGAGCTGCAGGAGCTGCTGTGCGCCTATCTGCAGGACGCGGGCTATGCGGCCGCTGTGGCCGGAGACGGCGCGGCGGCCCTGGACCTGTTCCGCGCCCAGTCTTTTGACCTGGTCCTGCTGGACATCATGCTGCCGAAAATCGACGGTTTCGGGGTCTGCGCGCAGATCCGACGCCAGTCCCAGGTGCCCATTCTGATGCTCACGGCTCTGGACGGAGAGACGCAGCAGCTCCGGGGCTTCGGCCTGAATATCGACGACTACGTGACCAAGCCCTTCTCCATGCCGGTCCTGCTGGAGAAAATCCGGGTGATCCTTCGCCGGAGCGGCGAAGCGGCGGAAAGCCGCCTGCATTACCGGGATCTGGTGGTGGACCTGGACACCAGGGAGGCTGCACTGGACGGCCGTCCCCTGGATCTGACGGCCCGGGAATTCGAGCTGCTGCGCACCTTTCTGGCCGCGCCGGGGCGGGTCTTCACCCGGGAGATGCTGCTCTCCAGGCTGTGGGGCTACGACTTCTTCGGGGATGAACGGGTGGTGGACAGCCACATCAAAAACCTCCGCCACAAGCTGGGGCGGGACTATATTGAAACCGTGAGAGGGGTGGGCTACCGTGCTGCGAAGGAAACTCGCTGAAAGCCTGACGGTGCGTATTTTTCTGCTTACCTTCCTGCTGCTGCTGGGGGCAGGGGGACTCACCTTCGCCCTGATTGCCTGGGCCACCCCCATCACCTACACCGCTGTGATCAGCGACCGGCTCCAGGCCCAGGTAGCCGACCTCACCCAGCAGCTGGCGCAGACCAATCTGGCCGACGCGGGGCCCATCCTGGACGCCTTTGTCCGGGAGAGCGGGGCGGAGGTAGCCCTGACGGCCCCCGGCGGGGCGGAGGCGGACACCGGCTCCCTGTTGGTCCTGCCGGAGGAGGACTGGCAGGTGGCCGTCACCATGTCCGGGGCGGACAACTCGGTCCAGACCTATGAGGCCGACACCTATCAGGTGCAGATTGACCGGGCCGACGGTGTGGTGACCGCCACTCAGACGGGGATCCTCACCACCCAGATCACCTTTGCCGACCAGGAGGGGACCTACCAGCTGCTGGTCTCCCCTCAGCTCCGCTTGGCCAACCAGGCGGTGGAGGCCCTGGGGCGGGTGGCCCCCTGGCTGGCTCTGGCGCTGCTGGCCTTCTCCCTGCTGTGTGCGTTCGGGTACTCCCGGTATATCACCCGGCCCATCGTGCGGCTGAACGGCATCGCTGGCAGGATGGCGGAGCTGGACCTCCAGTGGGTGTGCGGGGAGCGGCGCCGGGACGAGATCGGCCAGTTGGGCCGCAGTCTGGACAAAATGGCCCGGCGGCTGTCTGCCGCCCTCACCGACCTGGAGACCGCCAACCAGGCCCTGCGGGGGGAGGTGGCCCGGGAGCGGGAGCTGGACCGACAGCGGATGGCCTTTTTCTCCGCCGCCTCCCACGAGCTGAAGACGCCCGTCACCATTTTGAAGGGACAGCTGGCCGGGATGCTGGAGGGCGTCGGCGTATATCAGGACCGGGACAAGTACCTGCTCCGCTCTCTCCAGACAACCGGCCGGATGGAGCGCCTGATCGGCGAGATGCTGTCCATCTCCCGCATGGAGTCCGGATCTGCCGCCGTCCGGCAGGAGCCCGTGGACCTGTCCGCCCTGATGGCGCAGCAACTGGCTCTGGACCGGGAGCTGCTGGAGCAGCGGGGCCAGCAGCTGGTGTCCGCACTGACCCCGGGGATTACCGTGCCCGCAGACGCCTCCCTGCTGGGGAAGGCCGTGGGCAACCTGCTCTCCAACGCCTCCCGCTACTCGCCGGAGGGGGCGGAAATCCGGGTTTGGTGCGGCCGGTTGGAGGGCCGCCCCGCCCTGAGTGTGGAGAACACTGGAGCGCGGATCAGCGGAGATGCCCTGCCCCACCTGTTTGAAGCCTTTTACCGGGAGGAGAGTTCCCGGAACCGGAGCACTGGCGGCAGCGGACTGGGGCTCTATCTGGTGAAGATGATCCTGGACCGGCACGGCGCGGTGTGTACCATTGAGAATACGGAGGAAGGGGTAAAAGCGACTGTAAGGTTTTAGTTTTCTGCCCATTCCGGACTTTCTTCCGCAGATGTGACCGTTTCAAGTATACGCTGAGACATCGTACAAGCGGAGAAGCTGCATAGATCAGGCCAAGGAGGTTGCGTATGGCGAAAAAAATCCTGGTTCATGGTTCTGGACACAAGGCGGCAAGCTGGAAGGAAACGGTCTCCTGCATGGATGGCAAAGAGGAGCTGCTGTGTCCGGACCTGTGTGCCCTGCTTGCCGGGAAAACAGCAAGCTATCCGAGCCTCTATGGGGCGTTTGCAGAATACTGTGATCACGTCGGCAGAGCGGTCCATCTGTGCGGTCTTTCACTGGGCGGTATCCTGGCGCTGAACTATGCGCTGGACTTCCCCGAAAAGGTAAAAACGCTGGTCCTGATCGGGACGCCTCATAAAATTCCCAAGGCGGCGTTCGGTATCCAAAACCTGATTTTCCGCTTTCTGCCCAGATCCGTTTTTGACACCATGGCCTTTGATAAAGAGAGCACGTTTGTCTTGGGCAATTCCATGAAGAAGCTGGATTTCAGCGGCAGAGTGCGCGGTATGCGGTGTCCCGTCCTCATCATCTGCGGGGAAAAGGACCGTTCGAATATCCGCTCCGCCCAATACCTGTCGCAGAACATCCCTGGCGCGGAATTACAGCTTATCGAACATACCGGCCATGTTGTGAATGAAGAAAACCCAAAGGCGCTGGCCGAGCGTCTGAACAAATTCTATTCCCTGCATCCCTGACTGCTCCGCCAATCTATATGGAAGAAAACGAGTCCGCCGCAAAACAGAAGTGTTCTGCGGCGGACTTTTTGCAAGATATTTCCCGGTGTCCGCTTCTCCACACAAACCACACATAATCTCCAACTCCCCTCCACACAGCCATGGTATCCTTTCCGTATCCCAAGCAGAAAGGATCCCGATCACATGGAAATCAACATTCAAAACGTCAGCATGACCTACCCCAGCGGAAAACAGGCCCTGCAGAACCTGAGTCTGGAGCTCCGGTCTCCCAGCCTCATCGGCCTGCTGGGGCCAAACGGCGCGGGCAAGTCCACTCTGATGAAGCTGCTGGTGGCCGCCCTGCTCCCCACATCCGGCTCCATTCTGGTGGACGGACAGCCCCTTCTCAAGACGGAGCGGCAGCTGAAGGCCCAGCTGGGCTATCTTCCCCAGGACTTCGGGTTGTTCAACGAGCTCACCGTGGCCCAGTTCCTGGACTATATGGCCGCCCTGAAGGGGCTGCGGGACTCCGGAACAGCCGTCCGCGAGGTGATCCGGACGGTCAATCTGGAGGGGCAGGCCCGCGCCCGCATCCGCAGCCTGTCCGGCGGACAGCGCCAGCGGGTGGGCATCGCCCAGGCCCTGCTGGGCGCCCCTCCCCTCCTGATCCTCGATGAGCCGACGGTGGGGCTGGACCCGGAGGAGCGCATCCACTTCCGCAACCTGTTCTCCCGCACGGCCCAGGACCGGCTGGTACTGCTGTCCACCCACATTATCGAGGACGTGCAGTCGGTGTGTGACCGGCTGGTGGTCATCGACCACGGGCAAATCCTGTTCACCGGCACGCCGGAGCAGTTGATTCAGGCGGCAGAGGGCCATGTGGGCGTGTTCTGGGAACGGGAAGCCGGTCAGGAGCAGGGCCTGCACATCACCGCCCGGGTCAACACCAGCCAGGGCGTCCGATGCCGCGCAGTGGCGGACGCGCTGCCCGCCTATGTCCAGCGGTCGGAACCGTCTCTGGAGGACGCCTACCTCTATCTCATCTCACGGGAGGCGGTACAATGAAGCTCCTGCGTCTGTTCCCCCTGGAGCTGGGACGGCTTCTGCACAGCCGCATGACCTGGCTCATCGTTCTTCTGACCGTCATCTCCCCCGCAGTAGGACTCGTCCTCTACAAGCCGGCCATTGCCAGCACCATGCTCTCCATGTACCTGGCCAATCCGGCCCTGGCCGGAGGGGCGGCGGGCGGTATTCTCTTCGGCCTGCTCACAGTATATGAGCTGGACCGGGCCGGCCGCAGCCGTGTGGAGGTGCTTACCAATGCGGTTGTTTCTCCTCTAGCCGCGGCGCTGGTACGCCTGCCGGCCCTGCTGGCGGCAGCCGGACTGGCGCTGGTCCTCACCATGCTGGTGTGGCTTCCCATCAGCTGTGGGCTGATCGGCTCCGTCTTTGACGGGGGCGACTATGTCCTGGCGTACCTGCTGTTCATGGGACTGGCGCTCCCGCTGTCTATTCTGGCTGCCTCTGCCGCCTATCAATATACCCGGCGGGCGGACCTGTCCCTGGTGCTCTTTGCCGCCTTTGCGGCGTTGAGCCTGACTGTCTGGGCGGACAACTGGCAGCTCTGCTGGCTGAACCCCTGCGTGTGGGCGCTGTCGGACGATTTCTCCAATTTCCGCATCTTTCGGTCCGTAGCCTGGATGCGGCTCACCTGGCTGGCGGCCCTGGCGGGGATCTGGACGGTGTCGTATCTCTGCATCCGGCAGTACGGGAAGGGGCTGCCCGGCTCCCTGGCCCGGAGCGTGCGGCGGGCCCACCGGCCTATCATCGCCCTGTCGCTTCTGGCCTGTTCCGGCTTTGCCTATGCCGCCCAGCCCCTGGTGGACCACAGCAACCCCGACCAGACGGTTATGGACTTCTACCAGGTTCCCTATGCGGAGAATGTGGTCTGCACCAGCCGCAGCGCCCAGGTATTCCCGGACACCACCGCTGGGACGGTCTCCGGCACGGCGGCCTACCGGTTCCGGAACACCTCCGGGCAGGTGTGGACAGCGGCCTTCGGCGTCAATCCGGGCTATACCATCTCCAACGTGCGGGTCAACGGCGCCGAAGTGCCCTTCTCTGTGAGCGACTATCAGGAGTACAACGAGGCCATGCTGGAGGTGGCCCTCCCGTCGGACCGGGAGATCGAACTGACTATGGACTACGGTGGCTTTCCCCGGGAAAACCGGAATGTGTCCATCATGCAGGGCGGCACGGAGATCAGCTCTGAATACCTATGCCTGGAAAATGCCGGATTGTCTCCCCGCCTGATAAACGTGCTGCCGGGGGAAAACGGTTATCCCACCACCATCGAGATCACGCTTCCCGCATCCATGTCGGTCATCCCCTTCGGGGCCAGCAAGGCGGAGGTCGTCGCAGAACAGACAGACGGCACAAAAACCTGGCGCTATGACTCCAACAGCGCCGGCGGCATTCTCTATGCCGGGGACTACATCCGCCAGGATATCCAGGCCGGCGGCATGGACATCGAATTCTACTACGGCCGCAAGCATCAGGCCGTCATGGAGGCCGCCGGGGCGGCGGAGGCCGTGAAGTCGGTGGTGGACTACTGTACAGCGCACTACGGCATGTTGTCCTTCGGCAGCGGCGATACCCTGAAGCTCATTCAGAGCCGGGTGACCGGCGGCGGCTACGCCGCAAACGGCGCCAGTCTGCTGGACGAGGCAGACTTCACCGCCGACAATCTGAGCGATACCGGCAAGGGCGGCGGAGCCGGAGAAGTCATGATCCACGAACTGGTCCATCAGTGGTGGGGCCTTGGAAACATGTTTGATGCGTCGGATGAAAGCAGCCCCTGGTCGGCAGAGGGCCTGACGGTCTACACCACCTACCGTATTGTCAAGGAGCGATACGGCCCATCCTACGCACAGGAGCACTATGTGGACCAGTGGCAGCAGGCGGTGGACAACTATTACCTGAACTTCTATGTCCGCAATCCGGACTATTTGGAGGCGCTGCCCGAAGAGGAGCGGCTGGAGATCTCCAATAGCCTCCGCTATGTGCGGCAGTACTGCGAAATGCCCCTGAAGATTTTGAAAGCGGAGCAACTGGTCGGCGGCGAGGAGGCCATGGACCGGATCCTCCGCGGCCTGTTCAACCGGGAGCTGGATCCCATGTATCCCTATCTGACCTACCAAGACTTTTTAAACGCCTGCGGGCTGACAGAGGAGGACCTGAACCTTGCGTAAAATTTTTCTCTATGAGTGCAAGCGCCTGCTGTGGAACAAATTTTTCGCCGGGCTTGTGCTGGTGCTCCTGTTCTACGGCTGGCAGGTGCTGCGGCGCGTGACCATCCTCGGGGTGTCCCACACCGCCCCCTTTTCCCCCTGGAGCTTCGGGGACTTTCTGAGCCGGATGCTCCCGCTGCTCTGGATCGGGGCGCTGTTTTTCCTGACCTTCTTCACCTCGGAAAAAGCCCGACGGGCAGCAGTGCTCACAGACGCGGCTCCCCTTCCGCCCCGCCGGTACGCCCTGGCCCGGTGCGCCGCCGCTCTGACCGGCACCGCCCTGCTGGCGCTGGCCTGCATCTCAGAAGCCGCCTGCTTCTATGGGATCTATTTCGGCTGGTATGGCTGGAGCGGCCTGGTATTTCCCACGCTGGTCACACTGGTCCCTCCGCTGGTGTTCGCACTGGGCAGCGGCTGGCTGTTGGGAATGCTCCGGCCCTGGCTGCTCTATGTCTGGATGCTGGTTTCTCCCGTCTGTCTGGCGCTCCCCCTGCCGGAATCGCTGGGGCTGTGGAACGGGCGCCTCTTCGCCCAGTATCCCCTGACCCTGGGGACACTGGACCCGGCGTTTACGCTGCCGGCGGCCGTTCTTTTCGTCCAGTTCGTCCTGCTGGCGAGCGGCGTGGTCCTGCTGGCGGTTCGGCCCGAGGGCCAGCGGCAGCACTGAACAGGCCGCCTCCGTCCGCGCCGCATCGGAGAAGGGTGAATTTCCTGTAATGTAATTTTACTTTTCACCAATTAAAGCACAGTAATATTTTCGTTTTGATGGAAACAATTGTCCTCCTCTCCGAATCCGGCCTGTGGGATCAGGCGGCTCCGTATCCGGAAAGTGGAAAACCGTTCCAGGCAGGACGGCATGTGTGCAAAGAGCCCGGCACGCCGCAGTGTGCTCCCCTCTTTCCAAAAAGACAGGCATCCGGAGATTCCGGATGCCTGTCCTTCTGCTTTTGAATCAGCTGCGAGCGGTCACTTCACATCGGGCATGGCCCACTCTTTAACGCCCGCAAAGTACGGGCTCTGCTTACGGCGGCGGAAGTCGTCCGCGTCCTTCTGAGACCAGTCGTACAGGCCCTGCCCCGCCGCCTGCCCGGTCTTGCCGGTGGCCAGGCCGTCCAGCACCAGCTGCTGGAGCTCCCGGGTGCCGCACAGGTCCGGATAGACGTTCTTTGCAATGGCGCTCTCCAGTTCGTATCCCACGGCGTCGAAATACTCCAGCAGGCCGATGGATGCATAGCGCATTCCCACGGCGTACTTCACCGCCCGGTCAATGTCCGCCGCGGTGGTGACTCCCTGCTCAATGAGGTAGATGGACTCCCGGAACAGCGCCTGGGCAAAACGGTTCACCAGGAAGCCGGGCACACTGCGGTTCAGCACCACTACCTGCCGGTGCAGCGTCTCCAGCAGCGCCAGCGTACGGGTCACTGTGTCCTCCGCCGTCTTTTCGTGGCGCACCACCTCCACCAGGGGCAGCATGTGCACCGGCTGGAACGGATGCGCGATCAGAAGACGCTCCGGGTGGGAAACCAGCCCCGCCAGGATCTCTGCGTCGATGGAGGACGTGCAGGAGGCGATCACCACGTTGGGCGCAGCGTTCTGCTCGATGGTCTCATAGACGGCCCGCTTCTCCTCAGTGCCCTCCGCCACTGCCTCGAAGACGAAGGTGTGCTCCTGCAGAGCGGCAGGGTCGTTGGTGATGGTGACCAGGGCCATGGCGGCCTGCTTGTTGCCCTCCGTAGCCAGGCCCTCGGCGATCAGGTCATCCCAGTTCTGCTCGATGGACTTCCGGCACCGCTCCAGCCCCCGCTCCGAGTGTCCGATGACCGTGCAGGGCAGGCCGTTGCCGATGATGAGCGTGGCCTGGCAGGAACCGATGGTGCCCGCTCCATAAACCGCAATTCGTTCCATAGCTGCCTCCTTTTATGATTCCTATGATTCTATTACATCATGGCCCAGCCGTGGGTCAGCCGCAGGGACTGGCCCGTCAGAGCGCCCTGATCCTTGGACAGGAATACCAGCGTGTTGGCTACATCCTCCACCGTGGTGAACACCCCGTCCACGGTATCCCGCAGCATGATGTTCTTCACCACTTCCTCCTCCGTAATGCCCAGGGAAGCCGCCTGCTCGGGGATCTGCTTTTCCACCAGCGGCGTCTTGATGAAGCTGGGGCAGATGGTATAGGTGTAGATGCCGTACTCGGCGCCCTCCCGGGCGATGGCTTTTGCCAGTCCGGCCACGCCGTGCTTGGCGAAGTTGTAGGGCTCTTTCAGCTTGGAGCCCACGAAGGACTGTACGGAGCCGGTGAACACGATCCGGCCGCCCTTGCCGGAGGCCTTCATCCGGCGGTAAGCCGCCCGGGACACCAGGAAGGCGCCGTCGGCGTGAATGGCCATCATCTTCCGCCAGTCCGCGAAGGGATACTCCTCAAAGGGGTGGACGATCTGCACACCGGCATTGGACATGACCAGATCGCAGGAGCCGTAGGTCTCCATCATCTTGTCAAAACCAGCCTCCACCTCCTGCTCATCGGCCACATCCATGTGGACGGCGATGGCGGAGAGGCCCTCTGCTGCCAGTTTGGCAGCCAGTTCCTCCGCAGCGGGCAGATTCACATCCGCCACCACGACGCCGTAGCCCTCCTGCGCCATGCGCTCGGCGCAGGCCTTGCCGATACCGGACGCAGCACCGGTAATCAATGCGGATTTCATAGTCATCATGATTTCCTCCTCAATCATTTATCTTGTATCTTGATCTCGTCCGAAGCGTCAGACGATGCCGATGGTACCCAGAATGATGGCAACGATATTGGCCAGGATGGGAATTGCGCCGGCCACTATGAACATATCGAAGTATCCGCGCTTGTGGGAGATCTTGCAGTAGGACAGATAGGTGACCACCGCGCCGTCATGGGGCATGGTGTTCAGTCCGCCGCAGGCGATGGAGCCAACCCGGTGGAACACCGCCAGAGGAATGCCGGAGGTCTGGGACATCTGAATAAAGTTATCCGCCAGAGCGTCCAGGGCGATCTGGAGACCGCCGGAGGCGGAGCCTGTGGCACCAGCCAGGACATTGATGGCAATGGATTCTGCGATCAGGGGACTGCCGCCGATTCCCAAAACCAGCTCGGACAGGAACGCAAAACCCGGGGTAATCTTCACAACGGAGCCGAAGCCTACCGCTGCCGCGGTGTTCATAATGGCGGACACTGCGCTCTGGCAGCCCTTGTTGCAGGTCTCACCTACATTGGTCAGATACACACTGCCCCGCACCTTTCCCATCAGGAACAGGAACACCAGGGAGAGCAGGATCCCCGCCAGCAGGCACACCACGATGTTCATCTTGAACACATTCAGCAGGATCACAATGACCACAAAGGGGATAAAGCAGCACCAGGCCGGGGGCAGCTTATCGTCCGGCACCTCCTCCGGCATCTCATCCGGTTCGTCATACCCCTCGCCCGCGGCACGGAACTTCTTGGCCCGCCAGCTCAGCCACAGGACAGGACCCACGAACATGATGATGGTGCACACAATCCCGATCACAGGCGCCGCCGTGGCGGTGGTTCCGAAATACTCTGTGGGAATCAGGTTCTGGATCGTCGGCGTGCCGGGCATCGCGCTCATGGCAAAGGTAAAAGCGCCGGTCATAATCGTGGCCGGAATCAGGCGCCGGGTAATGTCAGCCTCCTTGAACAGCCCCAGCACAATGGGATACATGGAGAAAATGATGACGAAGCCTGAGATCCCGCCATAAGCCAGCACACCGCCGCACAGGACGGAGGCAAAGATCGCTTTGTCCCGCCCGACCAGCTTTACAACGGCTTTCGTCAAAGAGACCGCGCCGCCGGAATCCTGCATGATCTGGCCAAAAATCGCGCCCAGCATAAACGCCGGGAACCACTCCTTGACGAAGCCGACCATACCCTCCATGTAGTTCTGCGTATAGGCGGTAAACATGTCCAGCCCGCCGGTGAAGGCCACCAGCAGCGCGCAGACAGGAGCGGCCCAAAGCAGGGATTTTCCACGGAATGCCAAAAAGATCAGCAGCGCAAGGCCGACAATAATGCCAACCAAACTTAACATAAAGGCTTTCTTCCTCCCGCTATCAGAATGTAGATCTGGTCCAGGCTACAACTCTGGACGGATCCGGGGTTCACACAGAAAAGCCGCCGGCCGGCAGTGCTCCCAATGTTTATCATAGCGGAAGAATATATAAATTTCAATAATTTAATTTATCAAAAATTATATAGAATTTTTATTGTAAAATTCCAATTCTATAATATTATTCAAAAAATATTATTATAGAAAATAATAGCTCGCTTCAATACCCGTCTTAAAGGTCATCCGGCGGGAGATGGTGCTTGCAGTAATCCAGAAACAGCGCGCAGGCTTTCGGCATATACTTGTCCTTGTTCCAGGCCAGCACGATGTCCCAGTATTTCATGCTGTCGCTCATGGGCACGCAGCACACATTAGGATCCGGATGCTTGTCCAGCACCGGCTTGGGCAGGATGGAAACCGCATGGTTTTTTGACACCAGCTCCACCATGAAATCCCACTGGGAGCTGAGCAGGGCGAATTTCGGCCGGAAACCGGCCGCATGGCAGGCGTCCACGATCTGTTCGTGGAGAATGAAGTCCTGATTGAAGATGGCGAAAGAGTCATCCCGGAGCTGGGAGACCGTGACGGAGGGCTCCTTCGCCAGCGGGTGGCTCTTGTGAAGCAGCGCCACGTTCCTCTGGGTGGAAAAATGACAGTAAGCAAAGGAGGACAGGCGTTTGGAATTGAGCGTGACGGCGATATCCACCTCGCCGCGCTCGATCCGCTGGTCGATGCGGTAGGCGCCGTCCTCAATCATCTTGATCTCAATATTGGGATACTCCATGGAGAAATTGGGGATCAAGTCGCCGAAAAAGCAGGCGCCGAACAGCGGAGAGAGGCCCAGGGTGAATTTGCCGGAGCTGTTTTTGTTGGTGGTCTTCATATCGTCCAGCGTCTCCTGATACAGGTCCAGGATCTGCTTGGCCTTGGTCCACAGGCGCAGACCCTCGTCGGTCAGGTGCTGCTCCCGGTTGAAGGCGTAAAAGAGCTGAACACCCAGCTCCTCCTCCAGTTTTTTGACCGTGACGGACAGCGTGGGCTGCGACACTGCCAGACTCTCTGCTGCCTTGGAGTAGCTGCCCGCCTGTGCCACCGCCGTAAAATAATACAACTGTTTGATATCCATAGGAACGCCTTTCTGCCCTGTGCTGGTATCGGGGCCCATTTTGTTTCATCATAGCCCAATTTTCCCAAAATGGAAACCCCAAAATGCGGAGCCGCAGTCTTTTTCGGTAACATACCGGGGTGGATCATGGCACCCTTCCGGTTTGAGAAACGGTCCCGGGCACCTACAAGGGCGGCCTTCTATGCTTGATTGGAGGCGGGCGCATGGGCCAGCGGGCCGCAGCGTCCGGGTGCTTCCAACCGGCCCTCCAGGATTTCAGCTCCCTTCCCGGCAGCTCCTGTCGGAAAGGCAGCATCCCCACAGTCTTCCGCCGCTTCCACCCAAGAAAAGCAGCCCCGCGCCGGTCCGGCGCAGGGCTGTCATTCAGACAGGAAACGGAACGCCGGGTCCGGCGGACCTCCTCCCTCACATTTGAAATCCCTGCAGCAGCTTGGCGGTAAACGACCGCGTCAGCTCCCGGACAGAAAGCCGGACATAGCCGACGCCCGCCAGCTCCATAGCCGTACGCTGCTGCTCCGTTACTGCGGTATAGGGGTAAATACCGAACATGAACGGGAAAAAAGCATAGAGGAATCCCTGCACGTCCTCATCCGTCATCCGGGGAAAAAACTTCTCCAGGCAGTGGGTCACGGCCAGCAGGGAGCCGCCATACGCCTTCTTGAACGCCACCAGATTTTCGATCCGACTGTTGGCCTCCATATCATAGTGATTCATGGCCATCAGCTTCAGCAGCCGCTCCCGCCGCTCCAGCGTGCGGGCCAGCTCGTCGGAAAAAGCATCCACGGACAACTTCCGGTGTCCACAGCGCAGGGCGTCCAGATCCTCGATCCATGCCTCGTACTCCCGCTGGAACAGAGCCAGAAAGATCTCCTCTTTTGTCTGGAAATAGTTATAGATCGACGTTCTGGTGAAAGAGGTCTTCTCCCCGATCTCCTTCAGCGTGATCTCCTTGAAGCTCCTGGTCTCATAGAGTACGGCACAGGCATTGACAATCTCCGCTTTCCGCGCGTTCGTCAGCTCTTCTGATCCTCTCGGCATGGCAGTTCCCTCTCTTGTTTCCATGGGTTTCCGGCACGCATTCCGCGCCTATGGTCCCAGTGCTGTTCAAACACATGATACCGGTTTCCCATCGCTGTGTCAAATAGAACACGGGGCGTCCGTCCACAGCTCTCACCCAGCCGGATGTGCCGGGTATTGGGAACGCCTGCTCAAGGCCGGTGTCCTGCGGCCCCGGCGCTTCAGCACCCCGAATTCAGCACGCTTTTGGTCCAGGCGGCCGCATCCATGTGGTTGAGCAGCTTGCCCTTCTTCCAGTTGGCCTGGGGACAGTGGGACTTCAGGCTCCGCTCCGCCTTCTCGATCCCGCTGCCGCCGGAGGTGGCGAAGGGAATCACCGTCTTGCCGGAAAAATCAGATCTCTCCAGGAACGTGTCCACGATACGGGGCTCCACATACCACCAGATGGGGAAGCCGACGAACACGGTGTCGTACTGGTCCAGATCCGCCGCCGGTGCCGCGATGGCGGGGCGGCAGGCTGGATCGTTCATCTCCAGCGTGCTGCGGCTCTTCTGGTCCATCCAGTTCAGGTCCGCAGCGGTATAGGGCTCTGCCGGACAAATCTCATACAGATCCGCTCCAGCGGCCTTTGCCATCTCCTTCGCCGTGCGGGCCGTGACGCCGCTGGCGGAAAAATAGGCGATCAATATCTTGCTCATTGCAGGTTGCTCCTTTCAATGCTTACAGTTCGGTCAGATCATACGCCCGGGAGCCGAAGCCCAATTCCGCTGCGGCCTCGATGGTGTGGATGCCGTTGCGGCTGTTCACCCGCTCCATGAAGTGTTCCCTGCCCGGATCATCGGATTGCATTACCAGGTCGATACAGGCCTGGTCGATGGCCACTGGGTCCAGAGAGGCCAGGATGCCGATGTCCTTCATGCAGGGATCCTCGGCCACGGCGCAGCAGTCGCAGTCCACGGACAGGTTCTTCATCACATTGATGAAGGCAATCTTGCCCCGAAAGTGCTCTATCACGCTGGAGGCAGCATCCGCCATGGCCTCTGGAAAGACCACGGAGCTGGCGTGCTGCTCCCAGGTCTTGAAGCGGTCATCGGTTTTCCCGGCGGAGTGGATCAGCGCCTTCCCCGCCCGGGAGGCGCAGCCGATGGCCAGTTGCTTCAGGGCGCCGCCGTAGCCGCCCATGGTGTGGCCCTTGAAGTGGGCCAGCACCAGCATGGAGTCATAATGCAGGATGTGTTTGCCCACGTGGTTCTCCTTCAGGACCTTGCCATTGGGGATGGGCCACACCACGTCGGGGCCCTCGGCGTCCATCAGGTCCACGTCGAAGTACTTGGTCCAGCCATGCTCCTGCAGCAGCTTCCGGTGGGACTCCGTATGATCCCGGACACCGCCGGCCGCATCACCATAGGCGGTATTGCACTCCACGATGGTGCCGTGGACCTCCTCTACCATGGGACACCAGAATTCCGGACGCAGGAAATTCTGGTTGCCCTTCTCCCCGGAGTGGACCTTCACGGCCACCTTGCCGGGCAGCTCCACGCCCAGGGCACGATACAGCTCCACTACTTTTTCAGGCGTGATCTCCCTTGTGAAATAGACATTCGCTCTCATATTGCAGGTCTCCTTATTGACATAGTGTCAGTATCTGCATTATAGCCGTATTCTGACACGATGTCAATAGATTTTCAACAGAAAGTCCGCTCTCCACCCAGGTGATTCCCAGGATAGCCTTCTGTGTGTCGTCCGTTTCTTGCATTTGAAAAATTTTTTAACAAAATGTTAACTTTTTTCTGTTTGAGGACAGAAAAATTAACCTGTGTTAATGCAATCTTCCCTGCAATTTTGTATAATTGCGGCGAAAGAAAGGAAGATGCGATGCATATTCAGGATTGTTTGGAGGAGATCCTCCACCTTGAGGATACAGATCTGGCCGCCAGTCTCGCAGATGCCTCAAGGCTTTTTTCCTGCAAAAAGAGGCAGCTTGTCGCCAAGCCGGACGCCTGCTCTTACTGGATCCCGTTTCTGGTCAGCGGAGTCATTCGGGGTTACCTGACAGATGAAAAAGGGCGGGATATCACGGATTGCTTCCTCTACCGGCCTGGAGAGGCCGTGCTGAGTCTCAGCATCTTGACAGCTTCCTTCCCGATCAACTTTGAGGCGGTGACGGACTGTGTGCTCTTGTCCATCCCCACCCAGCTCCTTGCGGAGCAGTTCCAGCAGTCCGCAGAGCTGCAGCAGCTGTACAGTTCTTACCTGCTGGAGAAACTGAAGCTGGAACGGGAGCTGAAGCTTCTTCTCGGCATCAGCTCCGCCATGGAGCGGTACCAGTGGTTTCTCCGCCGCTATCCCGAGCTGGCGGACGTGGTCAGCATCAAGCACATCGCATCCTTTTTATGTATGTCCCCAGTGTCTCTGAGCCGCCTGCGCGGGCAGCTGCGCAAGCGCGGCGAGGAGCCTCCGGTCAAGCAGAGCCGACTCTCAGAAAAGAGCGGGCTCTTTTGATGTCCGCCGCCAGAATATGGGCGGCCCAGCTTGTGGAAGATGTTCTCCCGCGCTCCCCGGCGGAACAGCGGGAGCTTCTTGAATACGGCCCTGTGGCCAACGGAAAGAAGGCGATCCCCGGAACTGAGTGACTTCCCCCTGCACCTGTGTGAAATTAGGAAAGACCAAGGAGAAAGCGAAATGAAAAAGAGATTTTTTGCACTGTTCCTGACCATGGCGCTGCTGCTGCCCGCCGTGCTGCTGTCCGGCTGCGCATCTGCCGACAGCGGCATCATGGACACCGCGAATCTGAACGCCACCGCTGCCGGCGGCGACAGCAGCCTGCCTGTCGTGACCTGGAAGATGGGTTCCGTTTGGGGCGCTGGTAACGTCCACTTCACCGTGGACCAGCGCTTCGCGGAGCTGGTGAGCCAGCTGACCGACGGCCGGTTCATCATTACCAATTACTCCGAGGGCGAACTGTGCTCCGCCAGCCAGCTGTTCGACTTTGTCAGCCAGGGCACCGTGGAGTGCGGCGGCGACTGGGGCGGCTACTGGTCCGGCAAGGACACGGCCTTTGAGCTGCTGTCCACTATCATGGACGACTTCACCGCCCTGGACTACTACACCTGGATCTATGAGGCCGGCGGAATGGACTGCTATAAGGAGATGTACGGCCAGTACAACATGGAGTACTTCCCGCTGGTTACCAACCCCTCCGAGTCCGGCATCCGCTCCGTGTCCCCCATCACCTCCATCGAGGATATGCAGCACATGAAGATCCGCCTGGGCGGCGTCATGGCCGGCAAGGCAGCGCAGAAGCTGGGTATCAACATCACCACTGTGGCCGCCTCCGAGCTGTATGAGTCCCTGCAGCGCGGCGTGATCGACGGCGGCGAGTTCTCCGGCCCCAAGGCCGACGACTCCCTGAAGCTGCAGGAGGTCGCCCCCTACTGGTGCGCCCCCGCCTGGTATCAGTCCGCCGGTGTCAACGGCGTCATGGTGAACAAACAGGCCTGGGAAAGCCTGCCTGAGGCCTATCAGGTGGCCTTTGAGAGCGCCGCCCGCCTCTGCTGCGGTGAGCAGCTCTCCCGTTACATCTACAATGATATGACCGTCACCAATCAGATGATCGAGGATCAGGGCGTCACGGTCACCAGCCTGTCCGACGAGGACATGCAGCTTATCCGTGAAACCTGCATCGAGACCTATAAGGAGGAGTGCGAGATCAACCCCAACTTCAAGATGGTCTATGAGTCCATGCAGGCCTACCGTGAGACTGCCAACAACTACCGCGACTGGACCGGCGACTACGGCTTCGGCTTCAACCGCGGCGAATGAACGCCTCTTCAACAACTGATGAGAGAGTTTATGAAAGAGGTGTGAATTTCTGATGAAAGCCATCAAAGCAATCTACAATGGCATCGACAAGTTCAACGACTTCCTGGGCCGGATCTTCTCCGTCCTGTCGCTGGCAATCCTTGCCGTCATCATGTGCGAGGTCATCCTGCGCCGTATTTTCAACCGGCCGCAGATCTGGACTCAGGACCTGATCGTGATGCTGTTCGCCTGCTATATCATTCTGATCAGCGCATACGGCCTTCAGAAAAAGGCCTTCGTGGCGGTGGACGTGGTCTACGCCATGTTCCCTGTCCGGGTCCAGCACATCCTGCATATCGTCACATACGCGATCTTCCTGGTCCCCTTCCTGATGGGTCTCGTTCCCGCCAGCTGGACCTTCTTCCTGAACGCGTATACCACCGGTGAGCAGACCTACTCCGTGTGGGCCGCGCCCACCTGGCCGGTGAAGCTCTGCCTGTTCGTGGGGCTGGTGCTGCTCGCCATCCAGGCCGTCTCTGAGATCCTCAAGCATGTGGAGGGACTCGTCACGGCTTCCGCGAACGGAAAGGAGGCGCAGGGATGACTGCGATTTTGGAACAACTGCAGGGGCTGGTTGCAGCCGCTGAGATCCCCGCCGGCACGCTTGGCGTGGCGCTGATCCTCGGCCTGTTCGGCCTGATGGTCGTGGGCCTTGTCCTGGGCCAGGAGCTGGCCTTCGTGCTGGGCGGCGCCGGCGTCATCGTCGGCTGGCTGGCCTGGGGTACCCCCGGCGTCACCATCGCCATGACAAAGATCTACGACCAGATGCAAAGCTACTCCATGGTGGCCATCCCCATGTTCGTGCTGATGGCCAACTTCCTGACCCACTCCAAGGTGGCGGACGGCCTGTTTGAGTCCATCCGTTACCTGCTGGGGCCCCTGAAGGGCGGACTGGGTCTGGCCGTGATCCTGGTTTCCACTGTATTCGCCGCCACCACCGGCATCGTGGGCGCCTCCGTTGTCACCATGGGCATGCTGTCTCTCCCCGTGCTGCTGCGCAGCGGCTACAAACCCTCCCTGGCCTGCGGCATGGTGTGCGCCGGCGGCTCCCTGGGCATTCTGATCCCGCCCTCCATCATGCTGGTCTCCATGGGCTCTTACGCAGAGGTCTCCGTCGGCAAGATCTTCTTCGCCGCCATCGTCCCCGGCCTGAGCCTGTCCCTGGGATACATCATCTACCTGATGGTGGTCTGCCACATCCATCCCGACTGGGGCCCGGCCATGAGTCCCGAGGAGCTGGCGGAGATGCCCCTGAAGAAGCGCATCACCGGCTCCCTGATCAACCTGATCCCGCCGCTGATTCTGATCTTCGGCGTGCTGGGCTCCATCTTCGGCGGCATCGCCACCCCCACGGAGGCCGCGGGCATCGGCGCCCTGTTCTCCCTGATCCTGGCGATCTTCTACAAGCAGTTCAGCTGGAAGATGCTCTATGAGTCTCTGATCGACACCGCTAAAACCACCGCCATGGTGTTCATCATCCTCTTCGGCGCAGCTGCCTTTACCGGCGTGTTCATGTCTCTGGATGGTGACCAGATCATCGCGGACTGGGTCCTGAGCATGGGTATCGGCAAGTGGGGCGCCTTCGCCATCATGATGGTCATCATGTTCCTTCTGGGCATGTTCATCGACTGGCTGGGCATCGTCATGATCGTGTTCCCCATCTTCTTGCCGATCATGGATACCTTCGGCTTCGACCGGCTGTGGCTGGTGGCCGTCAGCGCCACGTTGCTGCAGACCTGCTTCATGACGCCGCCCTTCGGCTTCGCCCTGTTCTATGTGAAGGGCATCCTGCCTCCGAGCATCAAAATCCAGGAGGTCTACAGGGGCGTTATACCGTTCATTATCATCATCTGTATCGTGACCGCGCTCTGCGCGGTGTTCCCGCCGCTGGTCACCTGGCTGCCCAGCATGCTGGCAAGCTGATCCCCATAAGCGAAGAGGTCCGAAGGACGTACGTCCTTCGGACCTCTTTTCTCTTTTGTCCATTTCCAGCGGACGGCCGGTCTGCCGGAGACGTTACGCCCGGGTCTGAAACACCCGGCTGCGGCGGACCAGCCGCTCCACAAAGGACGTGGCCGGGTGCGCCAGGAGGCGGCTGGGCGCGTCATACTGCTGGATCTGCCCGGCGTCCATCACCAGTGTGCGGGTCCCCAGTTTCAGGGCTTCCGCGATGTCGTGGGTCACAAACAGGACGGTGATGCCGCTCTCCCGGTGGATGCGCAGGAGCTCATCCTGCAGCTGGCCCCGGGTGATCTCGTCCACCGCGCCGAAAGGCTCGTCCATCAGCAGAAGCTCCGGACCGGCGGCCAGCGCCCTGGCGATGCCCACCCGCTGGCGCTGTCCGCCGGAGAGGGCGCGGGGATACCGCCCCGCCAGCGCCGGGTCCAGCCCCACCTGCTTCAGCAGGGCAGCGACTTTTTCTCTGCACTGCTTCCCCTTCCATTCCTCCATGCCGGAGATGGCGGGCACATAGGCAATGTTCTTCTCCACGGTCATGTGGGGAAACAGGCCCACGTTCTGGATGGCGTAGCCGATGCGGCGGCGCAGGGCCACCGGGTCGATTCGGGCCACATCCTGCCCCTGGATCAGGACTCGGCCCGTGTCCGGCGACAGCAGGCCGTTTACCAGCTTCAGCACGGTGGTCTTTCCGCAGCCGGACCGGCCGATGATCGACACAAATGCGCCCGGCTCCACATCCAAAGAGAAGTCCCGCAGAACGGTCTGGGTGCCGAAGGCCTTGGAGACGCCTTCAAAGCGAATGATCGGCTGGGTCATATCACGCCTCCAGCAGGCCCTTCTGGAGCAGGAAGTCCCTGGCCGCATCCCGCTCGTCCCGGCCCTCCACCTCCACCTGGTAGTTGAGCGCGGCCATCTCCCCGTCTGAGAGAATACCGTCCATCTGCATCAGCACCTCCTCCAGACCGGGGAATTTTTCCAATGCGTCCCGGCGGACCACCGTGGAGCAAAAGTAGTTCACCTGCAGATGCTTGTCATCCTCCAGCGTCACCAGGTCTGTGTCCGGATTCGCCAGTTGGGCGTCGGTGGTGAAGGCGTTGGTCACGTCGATATCTCCGCCGGCCAGGGCCTGGTATTTCAGGCCGATGTCGATGTCCACCACATTCCGGAAGTCCAGGCCGTAAGTCTTGCACAGGGTTGGAAAGCCGTCCTCCCGCTCCAGATAGTCCGGGTTTCCGCCGAAGGTCAGCTCACCGGCCGCCCCGGCCAGGTCGCTGGTGGTCTCCAGGCCGTACTGCTCCGCCACATCGCCCCGGACGGCGACGGTGAAGGTGTTGTTGAAGCCGTACTTCCCCACCCAGGTCATGTGGAACTTCTCCTCGTACTCCTGCTGAAGCCGGGTGAACATCTCTGCATCATCCACACCCTCGGCCTGGTGGTCCAGCACCAGTACCCAACCGCTGGAGGTATACTCCGGATAGAGGTCGAACTCTCCGCTCTCCATGGCGGGCTGGATGTTGCTGGTGCCGCCGCCCACGCCCTTAGTGATCTCCACGTCATAGCCGGCCTGCTCAATGAGAAGGCCCAGCATCTCTCCCAGGATGTACTGTTCCGTCATGGGCTTGGTGGCGATCCGGACAGGGTCGCCAGAGCCGGTCTCCCCTCCGGAGGCGGCGCCTCCGCCGCAGCCGGTCAGGGTGCCCAGCATCAGGATGGCTAGGACGGCCGCCTGCAGTCGATTCAGGATGTTCATAAGTTCAGCTTCCTCTCTTTTTGAAATAGCGCTCCAGCGCGCCCAGCGCCAGATCGCAGACAATGGCCAGCAGGGCGATCAGGATGCTGCCCGCCGCCGTCATGGCCGGATCGTAAATGGTGATTCCCCGGTAGACGGCCACGCCCAGGCCACCGGCCCCCACAAAGGAGGCAATGCCAGCCACGGAGATGGTCATGACCACCATGTTCCGCACGCCCGCCAGGATGACTCCGGCGGCCATGGGCAGCTTCACCCGAAACAGCGCCTGTGTCCCCGTACTGCCCATGCCCCTGGCTGCCTCCAGAATATCCGGGTCCAGTGTGGTGAGTCCCACGTAGGTGTTGTGCACCATGGGCATGATGCCGTAAACCGTCAGGGCAATAACGGCAGTCTTGTTGCCGATCCCGCTGAAGGGGATCAGGATGCCCAGCAGGGAGATGGCGGGAATGGTGTACAGCACGTTGCAGACGCCCATCACCGGCGGCGCGATACGGGGATGCTCCGCGATCCAGATGCCTGTCAAAAGACCGATCATGCCGGACATGGCGATGGCGGTCAGAGCCAGGCCGATGTGGGCCTGCAGCAATCCCGCGAACCAGTCTGCCCGCTGGGCGTACAGGCCCAAAATCCCTTGCAGCAGTTCCATGAGCCGCTTACGGGTGCAGGCGGCGCACTGCGTCTGCCGGACAGGCCTCCGCGCAGCGGCCGCACTGGAGGCAGTGCGCCCAGTTGATGACATAGGGCGTTCCGGGAGTGATGCACTTCTGGGGACAGGCTGAGGCACAGGCGCCGCAGCCGATGCATGCATCCTGGATCACAAAGCCGTTGTACTCCTCCGTGTCCCCGCCGTAGGCAAATGTCTCCCGGCTGATGGGATAGTGGAGCAGGTCGAACCACTCGCCATGGCCCGCGTAGATGTGGAAGGCGTCCAGGATATAGCGGCTCTCACCGGGGTAGACCTCGTTCATACCGGGATTCTGCGCAAAGACCTTGTCCACCCAGCTTTTGTCCACGACCCGCAGCTTCCCGGTGAATTTCAGGGACTGGCAGTCTGGACACATGGCTGCCAGGGCGATCTCTCCCGTCTCCACCAGCTGCTTGTAGAAGGGCTTGCCTCTGGAGGTGACAATATACATCCCATCGTCCTCTGCCAGCATCACGTTGATGATCCGGGCCTGGGGATGGCCCTCCGCATCCACCGTGGCGGCGGCTGCGATCTTCACCCGGCGGAACAGGTCCACGTATTTTTTTGCTTTTTCGTTCATGGAGAACACCCTTTCGTTTTCTGATCTGTGCCCCCATGGTAGCGCGGCAGGCGGCTTTCGTAAAGTACGCACAATCTTGTGGCATAGGCACCAACAGGTAACGAATGGGCAGCTGCAAGGTATCGCGGCATTTTGAGACCGGGAAAATTTTTCCCAGGATACGGCTTCACAGGGGCGTCTGCCTTGGCGCTTCAGGAGGCTTTCCCCGCCGCAGGCAAAAAGCCAGCCCCGCGCCTGCTGAGCGCGGGGCTGGCTCTCCTGCAAGATCGCATTTGATGCCGGTGTGTTCAATGCCATCCGGAGGCTGGTGAAGATCTCCGCGGGACCTCCGCCCCGCTCAATATCCGGCCTTGCCGCTGCCGGGCTGGCCGTAGGACCTGAATCGCTCCATGACCTCCGCCATCTGCTCATCCGTCAGGATATTGGGCGTGCCGATGCACATGGTCCGGTACTGCAGCTCCGCGACGTACTCCAGATTACAGGCCAGGCCGTAAGCACTTTTGAGGTCCCTGCCGCAGGCCACCAGGCCGTGGTTGCCCAGCAGAACGGCGTCGCTGCCGCCGCAGGCCTCTATGGCGGCCTCTGCCAGCTCCGCTGTGCCGAAGAGGCGGTACGGCGCGCAGGGGACGGTGGCTGCTCCGGTGTCGCCGATTGCATAGTGGACAGCCCGAAGGGGCTGGCCCAGCACGGCAAAGGTGGTGCAGTACATGGAGTGGGTGTGCACCACGGCCCTGGCGTGGGGCTTGTGGCGATAGAACGCGGTGTGCAGCGCCCACTCGCTGGAGGGCTTGCGGACGCCGTCCACAATGTTGGCCTCCAGGTCCGTGATGACCACGTCCTCCGGCGTGGTGGAGAAATAGTCCATGCCGGAGGGGCTGATGGCCATCAGTCCCTTTTCCGCGTTGCAGACGCTGATATTGCCGCTGGTTCCCGTGCTCAGACGGTCGGTGCTCATTTTCCTGCCGTATTCAACAACCAGCTCTCTTTCCTCCTGCATCAGCATAATTTGCTGCCTCCTGTTTTCATTTTCATTTTTAATTTCTGATATAGCTGCCCGTATGATTCCGGTTTTGCGGACACGCCGGAAAAGGCGGGCGGGGCTTCCGTCCCTTGCCTGATATGCAGCAGAGCACATTTCTCCCGGCGGAGAGGACCTACCCAGATTCCTTCCACACAGCCGGATCGGCCTGCCGGGGGTGCTCTTCGGCATCCGACCCAGCGCCGCAACCGGCATACCGTCCCCCTGCGTTTTCCAATTCTTCCGCCCGGCGGCCCTTTGCCGTCAATAGAACGGCTTGACGTCAGAGTCAAAATAGTTTCCCAGCAGATACGGCACATACACGCCCTTGTCCGTCACCACGCCGGAGATCAGATGCGGCGGCACTACGTCGAAGGAGGGGTAGATGGCCTTCACCCCGGGGAGCGTGTTGGGGATCCCCCGATAAGAGAGGACTTGGGCGGGGTCCCGCATCTCGATGACGATGTCGTCCTTCGTCCGCTTCTCCCGGTCCGGGATGCCGGTGACATAGTAGGGCACCCCGAAACACTTGGCCAGGATGGCGATCTGGAAAGTGCCGATCTTGTTGGCGATATGGCCGTCCCAGGCGATGGAGTCCGCCGCTGAGGTGAAGAGGTCGATGCCCTCCCGCTCCATGGCGTAGGCGATCATATTGTCTGTCAGGACCGTGGTATCGATGCCCATCTGGGCAAAGCAGCTGGACGTGAGCCGGGCCCCCTGTAAATAAGGCCGTGTCTCCGCGCAGTAGGCCCGGAAGGTCTTGTTCTGCCGCCTGGCGGCCCGGATCACTGTGCCGATGATGGTTTCGCCGAAGCACTGGGTCAGGATGGCGCCGCCATTGGGGATCAGATTCGCCAGATAATCCCCCACCACCTGCATGGTGCTGTACCGGCGGTTCAGGGACTCCACGGTGGATGCCACGATGGCCTCCACCGGATCCCGGCCCGCAGCCAGGGTCTCCTTCGCCACATCGGCACAGCGGCAGGTGATCTGGCCGTACCGGTTGGCGGTGGTGGGCCGGGCGTGTGCCAGGTCATAGGCCGCCTGCCGCAGGAACTCCTCCTGCTCCCGTGCGCCCTTGTCCCGGACCTGCCAGGCAGCCAGGGCCATGCCCATGCCCACGGCGGTATAGGGGCCCGCGCTCTGGGTCACCATGTCCGCGATGGCCTGTACCACCTCGTGGTAGTCCGTGCACACCACGAACCGGACCTCTGTGGGATAGACCCGGCGGTCCAGAATGCGGACTTTTCCCTTCTCAAACCACGCCACATGCTCATATTGCAGCAGGAACGGCATATCCCGGTCCATACGTTCCATCTTGCCGCCTCCTTTACGCCAGTATCCCGCGGAAAGCTCTGGTCACAGCGGAGCCATTCAGGCCGCTCTCCCGCTCCCGGATTAGGAAGATACCCATTTTAATCAGGGCCCGCTCCATGGGAATCCGGATGTCCGGGTCTGTGACGGAGGTGACCTCCATGACCTTGGAGTCGCCCACCACCCGTCGGATGATCTCCGTGCCCGCATAGCCGTAGGAGTCGGCCATGACGCCGTCCAGATACGCGCGGCAGAACCCCTCCGCCCGGTACAGGGGGAAGGTCACCAGCTCGTCGTACCTGGCGGTCAGCTTCTCCGCCGTCAGGTCGCACACGCCGCGGATGGTATCCTCCAGCGCCCGGGCAGCCGCCGTGTCCTGCGGCGCGGTAAAACAGCGGTTGGCCCAGGAGAAGAACAGGTTCCCGATGACGTTGCCGATATCATATCCCATGGGACCGTAAAAGGCGAATTCCGGATCAATGACCTTTACGCCCTGTTCGTTGGCAAAGATGGAGCCGGTGTGGAGATCCCCGTGGAGCAGCGCCTGGGCGTTGTTCATGAAGCCGTTTCGGAGCCTGCCCACCTCCCTGTGAAGGGCATCATTTTCATAGAGAAAGGTCCTGACAAAGTCCTCGTTCCCGGGGGTAACGATGTTGCGGCCCTTGTAGTTCCAGTAGGGTTCCGTCAGGACCAGATCCTCCGTGATGTCGCACAGCTCCGGATTGGTGAAGAACTGCACCCGGCGCTTTTTCTCCCGGCGGTCCAGCACCAGATCCGTGGTGGGCAGCAGGGACTGGGCCAGGAAGGTGGAGATGTTCTCCGCCAGATGGCCGTATATCCTGCCCGCCAGCAGCTCCTTGCGGAGGTTCCGATAGGCGGAGATATCCTCCATGGACAGAGCCGCCATGGTCTCGTCATAGTGGTAGACCTCCGGGATGTAATCCGGCGCCAGCCGGGACTCCAGCTGCAGGGCCTGCGCCTCGATCCTGCTCCGATAGATGTCCAGCGGCCGCCCGGAGGAGCGCAGCAGCTTGTCCGCCTGCTTGACGATGACCGAGCGGCCATCCCGCAGAGAGCGGACCCGGAAGACGTAGTTGATGTTGCCGTCGCCGATCTCCGTACAGGTGGTCTCCTCATCCGGGTCGAACCGGTGAAGAACCTCTGCCGCATAGCGCTTGACGTCATCCGGCTTCATGAGGAAAAATTCGCTGAATGCAGACATGGATCAAAGGACTCCCTTCTCATTGCGGACCGAAACGGACAGGCGCGGCTTTTACCCTCTCTTTTCAACCCGGGCAGGATTTCCCGCGTGTTTGAAAATGATGGGTAGACCGGGGCAGCGCCGTTTTGCAGCGGCCAGAGCCTGCCCGGCGGCCAGGGATGATCGGCCCTTCCCCGATTGACCATAGATACTTGTTTCTCTTGCCCCGGCCTGCCGGGATGTTCCCCAGGCGTTCTGCCGGACAGGCCACGGAAGCGTGGCATCTCCCTGTCCGTGGGCGATCAACCAAATCATACCATAAGACAGGGCCATTCTCAACAATATGTCCGGCATAACCGCTTAACTTTGAGGATTTCAACCGCCTCAATCATGCACACAAGCAGCTTGCGGCCGTCCCGCCCCGGCTGTCCGGTCCGGGATGCGATGCCGCGCCATTCCCAGGCGAGGATTCTGCTGACGGGGCCGCCTGCTTCCCTCCGGTGCCAACGCACGCTCCGGCAGCCCGGTTCCGCCTGTCATCATTCTGCCGGAACTCCTCCGGCGGAAGTCCGCCAGGACAGAGATTGCCAGGAGAATCCCCGGCCGTTGTCCGTCCATGCGGCGTGGCGCACAGCCATCCGCGAAACGCGAATCGCCGCATGAACGCCAGAAAAGGCATGGCAGCTTGCCATGCCTTTTCCGGCACCGGGTCCGGGGAACCCCAAAAGCGGCATACGGACCGCATCTCCATTCTCCGGCAGAGAGCGTGCCATATCGTGCTTTGTCTCCTCCGCACACGGCCGCAGGTCAGTGTTTGCGTCCTGCCGCAGTGCCTTTCCGCCGCCAGCGGATGAGCCAGCAAAAGCCGATCAACAGCCCGGCAAAGCCGACGGCCAGAATAACGACCGCCAGAGGACCGGCCCGCTCCGTCAGGCAGAAGGTGACCGTCCCGGTCTGGCTCTCCAGCAGCAGATACTGGCCGTCCAACCGGGCATCCGTCTTGGTCCAGCCATCCTCACTCAGCACCCAGAGGTCGTACCGCTTGCCGGGGTCCGGCAGGCGGCAGTGGACCGTGTAGGCCGCCTGTTCCAGGTCCGGGTCCTCCACCGTCACGGTATAGGCGGTGCCCGCATACTCCGCGCCGCCGTCTGTCCAAGCCACCTCTTCCGTGGTGTGGGAGACCTGTGCCCGGCTGCTGAAGCTGCCGTCCACCAGGATCTCCGGCAGCTCCCCGCCATCTGTCAGGGCGGAGGTGTAGGGGGTATACTCCGCCTCCAGGGTCTGGCTGGCGGTGAGGCAGGTGTAGTCCAGATCCGGCCAGGAGGCAGAGCAGCCCTTTTTCGCCGGAATCTCCGGCAGGGCGTCAATCCCCTCTCCGTACTGGAAGGGGACGACCTCTACCACCACGCCGTCCGCCACAAAGGTCAGCTCCAGCCGGGAGAAGGATTCCGGTACGCCGGGCGTGGTGCACAGGGTGTCAAAATCCACCGGTTCAGCATGGCCGGCGTAGCTGATCCCATCCAGAGCCCCCAGTCGTTCACTGGTAAAGGTGTTATCGGATACGGCGGCATCGGCGTCCACATCTCCCGCCACGGCGCCCAGATAGGCGGAGCCCTCTTCGATTTCCACCAGCGTATGGCAGTTTTCCAGCGTGGCTCCCAGTCCGGCCACGCCGCCGATATAATCGCCGCCGGAGAGATGACACTTGACCCAGCTGTCCCGGATGGTCCCCCAGGAGGCGCCGGCGATACCACCTACATAACCGCCGTCCGTGCTGGCGATGTCCCCATAGTTCTCGCAGCCGCTCACCCGCCCCAGGTCCATGAGACCCACCACGCCGCCGGCATAGTCCCGTTTTCCGGTGACGCCGCCCCGGTTCATGCAGGCGCGGACCACGGCCTTCGTCTGATAGCGGAAGTCCAGGGAGCGGTCTCCCTCTTCGATCAGGTCATCCTCGGGGTCGAAGTCGTATTCAATGGCCATGGACCCTACGATGCCGGCCACGTTGATGTCTCCCTCCACGGTTCCCGTGTTCCGGGAATTGGCGACACATCCGGTATCCGGTCCACTGGTCTCCTGGTCCGAGATGTCCTCGAAACGGTCCGACAATTCCTCTCCAGTTTGCTCCAGCAGATCCCGCAGCAGATCCGTGATAACCCGGAACTGGTCTCCGATGGCTTCCAGATCGTCCAATAGTGTATCCGTGGCCGCGGACATGGTCTCCCGCAGGGCGTCGCCGTCCTCCAGCAGACCGGCAAAGACGTCCCCCAGGGCGTCCCCCTGCTCCCGAATGGCACTGTCAATGGGACGGATGGTGATGGTGGGCTCCTCGGCCAGCTCCCAAAAGACGTCGGCCAGGTCCTCGCCGAGGCGGGATGCCCGGGAAGCCACTTTCTCCAACGTCCTGCCCGGGTCCCGAAACGCTTCCGCCAGGTCTCCGCCCTGTGCCAGAAGCTTTGCCAGCAGCGCTGCCGCGTCGGTGGCGTGTCCGGCGGCGGCCCGCAGGGCCTGAGCCGCCTCTCCCAGTGCCTGCCATGCGGCCGCCGCGTCCTTCCCGGCCTCTTCCAGCTCGCCGCTGTCCATGTGGGCCGCGACGGCGTTCGCCGCCTGTTCCAGCGCATCCCCCGCCCTGGCCAGTGTATCCGCCAGGGCTTGAGCCGCCTCTCCCAGCGCCGCTTCGTCGCCGCCGTTCCACAGAATGCGGGCGATCTCTGCCAGCGTGTCGGACATGTCCCCGAGGGCGGCTGCCAGGTCCCCGGCGGCAGCCCGAACCTCTTCCATGGCCTCCTGGCTCTGGAGGGCGCTGCCCAGGGCCGCGCCCAGATGCTCCAGCGCCGACAGCAGGCGGGCAACGGCCTCTTTTCCACTGGAGGCCGCCCGGCGGAGGGACTGGACTGCCGCCCGCAGCTCCTGTTCCGCCTGATCTCCCAGCCCCGATGCCGCGCCGACTTCATCCAGCGCATTCCCAAGCTCGTCGGCCAGGTCCTCCACCAGGTCCATCACATCGACGGCGTCATCCAGGATCGGCGCCAGCTGGTCGATGAGCCAGGAGATCCGGGCCGTGAGGCTGTTGAGCTCCTCGATATTCTCATTGGTCCAGTCCGCGGCGGAGTCCGCCAGATCGCCCACTGCCTCCCGGGCCTCGTCCGTCCGGGCGGAGATGGCGTCCATCCGGTCTGACAGAGCGTCGGAAGTGCCCCGCAGATCCTGCTGCGTCTGGTCCAGCAGATCCCCCAGACCGTCCAGGGCATCCAGCAGCTCCCCCATCTGCCCCTGGTCATAGAGCAGCCGCACTTCCGGCTCCAGCTGACCGGCGACGCCGCCCACGTCCTTCCGGCCCAGAATGTCGCCGGAGTTGGCACAGCCGTCCAGATATCCGGACTGCCGCCCCACGATGCCGCCGATGTTGTAGCCCACGTGGTCATAGCCCACGCTGCCGGAATTGGTGCAGCTCTGGATGATACCAGAGGAATACCCGGCGACGCCGCCGATATCGGTGCATACCGACACGTTTTCCGCCGCGTTCAGCTGTTCCCGGTTGATGGCGTCCAGATCCAGCTCCGCATCCACCTCCGTGGTGTTGATGCTGCCGCTGTTCCGGCACTGGATAACGGCGCCGTAGTTCTGCCCGGCGATGCCCCCGGCATAATGCTCTCCCGTGACGGCTCCGGAGAAAGTGCAGTTGACGATCTGTCCCGAGCTCTCGTTGATCCCCACAAGACCGCCTATGCTGTCCGCTCCCCGCACCGTCCCGTGGAAGGTGCAGCCGGCAAGAAGGCCCCGGTTGCTGCCGGCAATGCCGCCCAGGGTATTCTTCCGGTCAGAGGGATCGACCCGTCCCTCCACCGACAGATCCCGCACTACGCCGGAGGGCTGTATGTACCGGAACAGTCCCCGGACATTGCCGCTGCCCGTGATGGACAGACCGGAAATGGTGTGGCCCTGCCCCTCAAAGGTCCCCCCAAAGGTGGGGATGGGGGTGAAGTCCGTGCCGGACAGGTCGATATCCGCCTCCAGGCGGACAATTCTCCCCTGGGACCAGCTGTCCAGGGTGCAGTTCTCTGCCAGTTGGACCAGGTCCTCCGCCGTGCGGACGAAAACCGTGTCCCCGCCTTCGGCGGCCAGGGCAGCAGGCGCCGCCAGGGACGCCAGCAGCACCGCCGCCAGAAGGAAGCTCAGGCATTTATGAATCTTCCGTCTCATGGGCGGGCTCCTCCTCTTTCTGATAAGCTCCCGTCTCCAGCATTCCGGAGACGTCCCCGTAAATCACGCCCTGGATCTGGGCATCCACTACGCCGGAAATACGGCCCCGAACCCGGCCGTTGACATAGACGGTGCCATGGGCACTCCTGGCAACCTCCGGCACCTTGAGATCGAACCGGGTCCGCTCCACGATCCCGTCGCCCAGGAACAGGATCTGGGGCAGGATGAACATGACCAGGAACATGGAGATCAGCGTCCCCCGACACAGGCACTCGCCGATGCCCACGATGGCAGGCTCTGTGGTGATTTGGGCGATGAGGAATCCGGCAGAGGACAGGATACTCCCCGAGGTCAGTACCGTGGGGAAGGACAGATTCAGCGCCTGGACGATGGCCTCCCGTCGGGACATCCCCGCCTTCAGCTCATTGTACCAGGAGGAGATCACGATGGCGTAGTCGATATTGGCGCCCATCTGGATGGCTGTCACGATCAGATAGCTCAGGAAGAAAATGGGCTTCTGGGCCATGCCGGGGAAGGAAAAATTGATCCAGATGCTGCCCTGGATCACCAAAATCAGCAGGATCGGCAGTCCCACAGACTGGAAGGTGAACAGCAGCACGATGATGACAAACACCACCGACAGGACACTGATCATGATGTTATCCCGGGCAAAGGAGACGGACAGGTCATAGTCGCTGGTGGAATCCCCCACCAGATAGACGCTGTCCGCGTCGTAGTACCGCTCCGCCTCCCGGTGGATGGTCTGGAGGAAAGCAAAGGTCTCCGCCCCCTCCTCCGGCAGGTTCAGATTGATGAGCATACGGGTGTAGTTTTCCCCCAGCATCTGGACCCGGGCGTTGTCGAGCTGTTCATAGAGATCGTCCAGGTCCGCCTGCTGCCCCTCGTCCAGATCCACATAGCCCTCCTCCGCCTTGTCGTAGGCGAAAAAAAACATATCCATCAGAGGGACCGCATAGTCGTCTAGACCGCCCACGATCCGGCCGTAGGCCTCCTCCTCCGCCGCGTAGGCAGTGTACAGCAGGCAGACGAGCTCGTAGTCCAGGTCTGTCATTTCGGAAAACTGCCGGGGCGTCAGGGCGTCGGTGAGGGTGTGTCCGTCCATCACCTCGATATTGGAGAGGCCCATGGCGTAGTCCACCTGATCGCAGGCCTCCAGCCGTTCCAGCAGGGCTTTCTCACTGTCATAGTCTCCCCGGGGCACCAGCAGAGCGATCACGTTCTGGGTGCCGAAGGTGTCGCTGACCCGCTGCTCCGCCACCTGGGACTCGTTCTGCCGCGCAGTCTCGATCTGGGTATAGCCGTACACATAGGGGCACCGGTTGGAGAGGAAAAAGCCCCCCACCAGGGCCACAATGAACAGCGGCACCCCCACATGGCGCAGCTTCAGGACAAATCCGCCCCAGCGGTCGATCCTGGGGATGAAGCTGCGGTGGCGGGTCCTCTCCATCGCCTTGGAAAAGAGCATCAGCAGCCCCGGCATCAGGGTGAACACCGACAGCATACTGAACAGAATGGACTTGATCAGCACGATGCCCATGTCGAAGCCGATCTGAAACTGCATGAACATCATGGCCGCCAGGCCGGAGATGGTGGTGAGGCTGCTGGCGGAGATGGAGGGAATGGCGGCGCTGACCGCCGCAATGCACGCCTCCCGGTCTCCGGCGTGCTCCCGCTCCTCCAGGAAGCGGTGCAGCATGATGATGGCATAGTCGATGGCCAGAGCCAGCTGGAGCACCACCGTCACAGAGTTGGAGACAAAGGAGATCTCTCCGAAGATGAAGTTCGTGCCCAGATTCAGCAGGGCCGCCGCGATAAAGGTCAGTAGCAGCACCGGAATCTCCGCATAGGAGCGGGAAGTCAGCAGCAGCACCAGCACGATGATAACCGCCGCTACCGCCAGGATGATCCCCATCTCATCGGCCAGGGAGTCCGCCTGGGAATCCCCCACAGAGCTGTCTATATAAAAGTCATAGGGGGCCAGCAGCTCCCGGATGGCCTCCATGGCGGCCAGGGCGGATTCGTCATCCTCCTCCCCCGCAAAGGTCACGGAGATCAGCGCGTCCGCGCCCTTGAAATACGATGCGATGTCCTCCGGCGTCTCGGCCTCCCCGTCCTCCTCTGCGCCGATGCTGTCTCCCAGGGACGCGGAGGAGACGCCCTCGATCTCCCCGATCTGTTCCGCCAGATCCTCCGCGATGCCCCGCGTCACGTGGGACACCATCACCCGGGCGGTACCGAAGGTGGTGAATTCCTCCTCCATCAGGGTCAGCCCCTGGCGGGTCTCTGTGGAGTCCGGCAGGTACTCCGTGATGTCGTTGCAGACGCTGACCCAGTTCCGGGAGAACAGGCAGAACAGCAGCGCACACGCGTACAGGAAAAAGATCAGCTTCCGCTTATCCACGATCACCGTGGCCAGCCGCACAAAAAAGGATGGTTTTTCAGTGTCTTTGCGCACAGTTTCAGCTCCTTCCGGCAATCCCGGTCCCATCACGGCTCAGGGGAGATCCGGCTCCCCTCCCATCGCATCCGGCAGACGTCCGCCGTGGTCACTCCAGTAAGGCGTTCCCCATGGAGCTCCAGCGCCGTCTCGCAGAAAAGGGTGCTGACCGCCGTCCGGATAGCATGAGAGAGGCACAGATGCCCATCCTCCGACCGTACGCCATGGACGGGGTTGCGGCGTCCCATCAGTTCCAGGGATCCTGTGACGGCAGAACCCTCGTATTGGAGGTCCAGGCGACCCTCCCTGGGGCCCATCTGGCTGTACAGCGTGACGTGATACTCTTCCCGCATCTTCCTCCGCTCCTTTCCGCATTTCCTCCAGTATACTGGAAACAGGCCCGGAGATGCAAGGTGCAGACCTTGGGCAGATGTCAGAAATCTGACACTTGCCACCATTCTGCATAGATGCACTCCTCTGGAAAATGTGTTATACTGGACTGCAATGGACTGGAGTCTGCCGGTCCATGGAGGTCGATATGAAAAAACGGACATACGAGGCCAGCAATGCGGCCAAGCGGCAGATCTGCACTGTACTCAAGGAGCTGATGACCCAGAAACCCCTGAACAGGATCACCGTGGCGGAGATCATGCGGGGCTGCGGCATGGCGCGCCAGCATTTTTACTACCATTTTGACAATGTCTACGACGCGGTGCGCTGGATCTTTGAGGAGGAGGCGGTGGCGCTGCTCCGGGAACACGAGGGCGTCATGCTGTGGCAGGACGGCCTGCTCCAGCTTTTCCAATACCTGCAGGAGAATCGTGCGTTCTGCCTCTGCGCCCTTCGCTCTATGGGTCGGGACCACCTGAAGCGGTTCTTCCAGACGGATATCCGTACTATTATCCAAAGCACGATCCGTCTGATTGCCGCGGAGCTGGGGTATGAGGCTGGGGAGCAGGAGCTCACCATGCTGACCCAGTTCTATGTGGGCGCGCTGGTAAGTATTGTGGAGGACTGGCTCCTGGGCGAGATCCAGGGCACGCCGGAGGAGCTGAGCCGCTTTGTAGACCAAGTGCTGCGGGACCATGTGCGTGGCGCCGGGCTCCGGCTGTCCCAGGCAGGTCCCGGGGCGGCGCCTCTTCTGGAACCGGACCACTGTGCCGGACCTGTTTCCAAATAAAAAGGCTCCGGGTTCCCAGAGAAACCCGGAGCCTTTTTCCGCTGTTCAACTCTCTGTGGGCAGGTCACTCCTGCGCATCGTGAAGCCAGAGATATCGCTCGTCCTCGTTTCGGGTGGTCTGCAGCCAGGGGTCGCCGTCCAGATGGCGGATCATCCAGCAGGTATACATCTGGAAGCCCGGCGCCACTGCCTGGGGATGCAGGCACCCGCCGGGGATGGCGGAGAAGCTGTTGTCCACGCTCTTGAATACCTGGTCCCCCACAAAACTGGCGCCGAAGCCCTCCGGCCGGTCGAACTTGAAGTAATAGCACTCCGGCTGGGGGTGCCGGTGGGGCAGATAGCCGGACCAGTTCCCCCGGTCGTTCAGCACCTCGCCCAGCACCATATTGGACCAGGGGGCGATATCCTTGTCAAAGATGGTGTTTACCCGGCGCTTGGCCACATTGCCGAACTTGCCCACGCAGGAGTAGACCCAGGGGGCGTCCTCCGGCCGGTACAGCCTGCCGGAGAACGCTGTGTCATTCTTCGTGCACTGGACCAGGATCTCCGCGTCTGTCTGCGCCTCCACGGTGATCTCCTCCCCGGCGCAGGCATGGAGGGCATAGGGGCCGTCAGTGAACACGTCTCTGCGGCTGACCGTCTCCGTCCGGCCCTCCCAGCCGAAGGTCACGGTTCCGGACAGAAGCAGCACCGCGGTCTCCTCGCCCCGTCGGCAAAAGCCTCTCTTCCGGCCGGGTTCCATCCGGTAGACCCGGATGTCCATCAGCATATCGCTGTATGCGTTGTCGTAGGTACAGAGGATTTCCTCGCCCTCCGCGTCAAACTCCGGATAGCCGAATACGTTTTTCATGTGTAATTCCTCCCAAATTCCATCATCCGGCGGGCCCGTTCAGGCGCCCGCGTTTGCTCCCTGCCGCTCCAGCAGGCGGCAGAGCATGGCGGCCAGCTCTCCCCGGGTGGCTGTCCGGTCCCCCTGATAGCTTCCCCGGACCATGCCCAGCGCCTGGGCGATGGCCGCATAGCCCAGGTCTGCCTCCGGGATGGCGGCAGCGTCGCTGTATGTGCAGGTGTAGATGCCCTGAAGCCGGGCGGCTGGACCATAACCTGCGCAGTCCAGCAGACATTTCACTGCCTGCCCGCGGGTGACGGCCCTGCCTTCATCCCGGGTTCCCCGGGGCAGAATACCCATCCGGTAGGCCACGGAATAGACGGTGTCCCGCGTGCTCTCATCCGCTGTCTCCGGGTCGATACAGTATCCCTCCAGGCTGGCCAACAGGGCCACCAGATCCCACTGGGTCAGCTGTTTGTCCGGCCGGAAGCGGCCCCCGTCATAGCCCACGCCATAGCGGGCCAGCTTCTCCACATCGGCTTTCACCCCGGAGCCCGACAGGTCCGTATAGGTGATGGCGGTATCCCCGGACTCCGGCGCCGCCGGTTTGCCGGTGGCGGCGTCAATGCCCAGATACCGCTCCTCCCGCTCCAGAGCGTAGGTCAGCCGCAGCTCGTAGAAGTGGGTAAGCCCCAGCTCCATCAGCCGGGCTTCCGTCTCGTCGCCGCTCTCCAGAGGGCGGGGCACCAGACGGTAGGCCAGGACCGTGTCATAGGTCCCCGCCCAGGCGGCCAGGGCCGCCGTCTCACCCACGATACCGGCGGAGCCGGCGAACGTCACATCCTCGTCGTACTGATAATCCAGCCGGTACACGGACCCGTCTCCGCTGTCGATGGCCACGGTATAGCGGTTCTCCGGGAAGGGAATGCCGCCTACCTGCTGGACGTATGTGAAGGTGTAGTACGGACGCCGGTCCTCCGTGTTGTCTCGGCCGTCATAGAGTGTCAGGGCACTCCACCGCCCGCCGCAGAGGGCGGACAGGAACGTCTCCGCTTTGACCTGCGCCTCCGCCTGGGTCAGGGCCGGTGTCTCCCCCTCCTCCATTCCGGGTGCGTAGGAGAATACCTCCTGGACCGCGCCGGTGCGGGCATCCACTGTGATGGTGCGGGAACGGCTGTCCTCCTCTCCGGGCCGCACATAGGACAGGACGCAGAGGACCTGATCCTCCTTCCCCTCCTGTTCCGCCAGACGGTAGGCGGCGGAGGACAGGGCGTACTCCGTCAGGCCGTAGACCGGCTCTGCCCGCAGGCTCTGGTCCAGGAACGCGGAGGACCGGACGCCCTCCATCTGGGCGATGCCCGCCTGCTCCGCCGGGCTGAGGCCGCTGTCCTCGCTCTCCGCAGCCGCGGTGTTGTCGGCACTGCCTCCGGCGCCCCAGCCGCCCATCTGGTCCTCCAGCTCCGTCAGATTCAAAAGCGCTCCTGTGGCGGCATCTACATAAAAGGTGTCCGTATCCACCGGCAGATACCGGAGCACGGCCGACGTGCCGCCCGCCTCCCGCACGTATTCCAGCTTCAGCTCCAGGGTGTCCGTCAGGAGTTTGGCAGCCCGGTCGCGGCGCACCGCAGCGGCGGCAGAGGGGACGTCTCCCAGGAAGGTGTCCTCCGCCGTGGTCCGGTGGAAAGACCGGACCCGGTTGTCCGCCGCATCCACAGTGATGGAATAGGTCAGCGGCGAGGGCAGGCCGTTCAGCAGGATCACTCCGGAGTAGCGGTAGCTGTCCCCGCCCAGAATATCCATGCCGCGGGGCTCTTCCAGCTTCACGCTCTCCCCCTCCCGCAGGACCTTGTCCAAAAAGTCCCCGGCGGCCCGGGCGGCCGCGGCCTCATCCCCCTGGGGAAAGACCGGGAAATCCCCGCTGTTGGAGGCGGTGTACGGCAGACCCAGATCGTAGCTGATTACGGTCCCGTCATCCAGAGCGGAAATGGACAGTTCCTCCTCCAACTCGGTCGACCAGTACAGATCCCAGGCACCGGTCAGACCATCCTCATACCAGCTGCCCTGAAATTCGTCATAGGCATCCGTGTCCAGATCCAGGGCCGCCTTTACGGCCTGGGTCACCCTGGCCAGGGCCTCGTCTGTGGTCTCCTCTGCGGCGGACGCCGGCAGCATCAGCCCCAGAGCCGTCACCATAGCCAGCGTCAAAGAAAACAGCTTCTTCATCATTCGTCCCTCCATTGTCGGCAGTTTCCGGAATGGTGATTCCATTCTATCCCAACAGACGGAAAAATTCCAGAGATGCTGCGGATTCTCCTTATTTTTTTAAGTTCCTTGAAAGGCAGAACGGCGGGCCGCACGGAGAATCTCCGCGCGGCCCGCCGTTTGACATGGGCTGCGTCCTGGCCGGGCGATTCGGCCGGACCTGCCTGCATCTGTCCTGGGCCCTCTCTGTCACGCCATGGCGCGGTGGAGGAAGGTCATGATCTGCGCCCGGGTGCAGGTCGTGCCGGGCTCAAAGGTAGTGGAAGTGGTGCCCTGGGTCACTCCGCTCTCCACGGCCCAGGCCACCGCGTCCGCATAGTACGCACCTTCCGCCACGTCCCGGAAGTCATGCGTCCCGGATGCCGCGGGAGAGCCCTCGGCCCGCCACAGCAGCACCGCCGCCTGAGCGCGGGTGCAAACCCGGTCCGGGGCAAAGGCAGTCTTGGTGACGCCGGAGGTGATGCCCTGCTCCACAGCCCACAGAACTGCCTTATAGTAGTAGCTGTCGGGGCTCACATCCGTGAAGGGATTCTCCTTTTCGGACGGCTCAGGAGAGCCGTTTGCCCGCCACAGGAAGGTCACAAGCTGGGCCCGTGTGCATCCGCGGCCCGGGGCGAAGGCCGTTCCGGTGACACCGGAGGCGATCCCCTGCTCCACAGCCCACCGGACCGCATCGTAATAGTACGCGCCGCTGTCCACATCTGTGAAGGGTAGCTCCGTCTGCTCCCCGGAACGGACGAAGGACGCGGACACGGTCACCCCGCCGCCGGGCATGACGAAGGTATAGCGTCCCTCCCCCGCGTTCTGGACCCGGACTGCGCCGTCCTGGCTGTCGGTGACAGTCAGCTTCTTCAGCTCGTATCCGTCATCCGGCGCCGCGGTGATGGTCACCGTCTCACCCTCGTCGGCCCGACCGGCACTCACCTCCAGGGAGCCGCCGGTGACCCGGTCCACAGTAATGAGATGCTCGCCGTCCTCGGACTTCTCAGTCCACCGGGCGTACAGGGTTGTGTTTGCGTCGAAGACGGTATCGGCAGTAACTGCAGTGCCGCCGTCGGCGGCGGTGTACCAGCCCGCGAAGGCGTAGCCGCTCCGCTCCGGCGTGGGAAGCGTCCCCACGGCTGCGCCGCTGGTGGCTGCCATGGCGGCCGCGCCGGCGGCGCCCTCGCCGAGCTCCAGGGTCAGGATGATCGTCCGGTCCGGGTCAATGAAATCCTCCAGCTCTGCAGTGGCAAAGCTGCCGCCGGTGACAGAAATGCTGCCGGAGCCGCTGTTGGCCACCTGACCGGTCACAGTGCCGCCGGAGATGGTGATCTCCGCCGCGGTGTCGTTGACTACGCTGCCCACGGTGCCGCCGTTGATGGCGATGGTTCCGCCAGTGGAGCCGCCCTGCGTCTTGATGTTCTGATAGCTGCCGCTCTCCACGGTCAGGCTGCCGGAGGCATCCTGCCCCTCAAAGACAATGGAATCCCCCTCGGCAATAGCAGCGTTCGCAAAGGTGACGCGGCTGCCCCGGTCGATGTTGACGCCCCACTGGTTTCCGGAGGTGGTCAGGCCGTCCACGGACAGCTCCGTGCCATTGACCACCAGGGCGTACCAGCGGCAGTTGGAGATCTCCACGTTCTCCAGGGTCACCATTCCGGCGTGGTAGATGTTCAGGCCGTGCTTGGCGGCACTGCCGCCGTCAAGGGTCACATCCCGCAGCGTCACCTCGGCGCCATCCTGAAGATTGAGGAGGCTGGGGCCGGTGCCATTGTCGCCGGAGACAGAAAATGTGCCCGCCTTCGCCCGGATGGTATGGCCGCTGCCGTCCAGAGTCAAGTCCTTGGACAGCGTCAGCGCTCCCTGGCCGTTGACCAGGCCGGAGGCGTCCAGCTCCACGTCTCGGAGCAGCCGGATGGTGGCGCCCTCTTCCGCCTGGGCCACCGCCTCCGCCAGGGTGGCATACTGGGTGCCGTCGATATCCGCGGTGTTTTCCGTTTGGACGCCGTCCTCCCCGGCCCCCTCCGTCATGGTCTGGACCTGCCCGGCGGCAGACGCACCAAACATCCCCTCCGCCGCCTGGGCATTGGCCGGCAGCATGGAGGCCAGCAGGCTCAGAGTCAGCAGTCCGGTAACAAGTTCTCGCTTCATGTGTGTAGATTCCTCCCGATTGGTTTGTAGGTATCGGCGCTTTGAAGCGGGCACTCTCCGTCCGGTCCGAAAAGGGGCCTTCCCAGATGTAGAAATTCTGCCAAATCATTGCGGATTCTGTCAAAAAGCCAAGCAGGCAGCGGAAAATCCGGCCTCAAAAGCACGGTTCACATCCTAACACAGCGGGGCAGAGCCACGCAAGGGCTTTCCGGATTTTCCAGATGACTGGAAATACCTGGCACATCAGCCGCATCTATTGGGCCGCAGTGCATCCGGCAAAATATGCTGGAACGATCCGGGCGCCGCGCCAGACATTCCCGGCAGCGCAGAGCCGGCTCCCCAGCTTGGAGGGCTCCGGTGAGCCGGCGGGCGGCAAGGCATGTGAAAGCCCCCGGCGGACCGGAACGTGTCCGGTCCGCCGGGGGCCTGCTCTGCCTGCGAAAGAAGCCGCCGATCAGTCAGTTTCCGGCGGCCTGGGTACCGGCCTGCTCCCGGCGGAAGCGGACCATGCCGGTGCGGTCCAGAGCCACCATCAGGACGGGAATGAACACCAGCTGGAGGATGATGCCGGGAATGGCGTTCACCAGCGCCTCGGTCAGGAAGATCTGCCAGGTGAAAGGCACGCTGGCCACGCCGGTCATCACCACCCGCACCGCAGCCCAGACGATCCGGCCGCCCACCATAGCAGCCAGCAGAGCACGGTACAGGGCCACCACACACTGCCAGCGGGACCGATTGTACAAAAAGCCCGCGATGCCACCGTAAGCCGCCAGCTCAAAGGCCATGGCCACAGCGGCCACCAGCGGCGGCATTCCGAAGAGCGCCATCCGCATCAGCGGGGCCACGAATCCCACCACCGCGCCATACCGCCAGCCGCAGATCAGGCCGCAGAGGAACACGGGCAGGTGCATGGGCAGCAGCATCCCGCCGATCTGGGGGATCTGTCCGGTGAGGAAGGGCAGTACCAGCGCCAGGGCCAGGAACATGGCCGCCAGGACCAGGTTATGGACATTTGTTTTGAAATTGCTGTGTTTCATGGGGTTAAACTCCTTCTCAAAAAGTCTTTTCGCGCCGCCTTCTGGCGCCGCACCAGCCTTCTGGCTTTTTTTACGGAGTCTGCAGGGCTGTGAATACCGGCCTTCTGGCCGGGCGCTTTTCAGGGCTTTCCCCTCATCAGGGGAAAAATTCGGTGGTGTCGATCACCAGCTGGCAGCCCTTCTCCGGGCCGCATTGGCGGATATACCGCTCCTCCAGGGGCATCCACCGGCTCTCATAGGCGGCGAAGTGGGCGCCCTCCCGCCGCTCCAGGCGGCGGCGCTGCTCCTCCGGCGCACAGGTGAGAAACATCCGCAGATCATAGCGGGCCGACAGCAGCGGGTGCTGGGAGTAGCTTCCCTCCACCACAGTGAGGGGCCGGGCCGGAAGCGTTGTCCCCTCCCTCAGCGTGCCGCTCCGGCAGTCATACGGGCGGCAGCGGATCTGCGCTCCGGCCCCTGCCGGCACCAGTACCTCCTGCAGGAAGCGGGCCAGGTCCATATTTCCAGCCGGGATCTGCTCCCAGTTCTCTGCCCGGCGGTCCGGTGGGAGATAATAGTCGTCCATGTGGACCACGTTGCAGGGAAGGAGCCGCCCCATCAGGTCTCCCAGGCCGCTCTTGCCGCTGCCGCAGCGGCCGTCAATGGCCACGACGGCTGGTCTGCCGCTCCGCGCCAGCCGGGCCGCCGCCAGCAGTGCCGGGAAGTACCCGCCGTATGCTGTCCGCAGGACCCGGTAGTGGGGGTCATACGCCTCCCGGTAGGCCGGCGAGTGGTGGACGGGCGGACAGCCCTGACGGCGGTACACCGCCAGCCAGTCCGCCATACCGGGCAGGGGCAGCGCCTCCGCCGCGGTCAGGCATTCCTCCAGGTCCGCCGCCGTCCCGTGGTGCTCCGCCGCCGTCAGAAGCAGCAGATCCGCCAGGAGCGGCGCAGCCAGCGTCCAATCCCCCGTCCCCGACAAATGAACGCGGCACAAACCGTTCCCGATCCGCTCCGGCGGCCGGGCCTCCCGGTCTGCGGGAAGGGCGCTGCACTCCCCCAGCAGCTGCCGGAGGACATCTCCCCGTTCCCCCGCTGCATGGGCTGGACCGAACGTACTCTGATAGGCCAGCTTGGCGCAGTCCTGGGGCTCCATCAGCGGATAGCGGGCCAGGTGCTCCCGCAGGACCGTTTGAAATTCCTCATGCATCTCTTCAGCCCCCCGGCAGCCATGGTATTGCGCATCGGTCATCCGACACGTTTATAGGATAGCACCTGGAGTACACTCAAAGTCAAGAGCAAGCGTGAAAAAATCTGAAATTTTTTCGGATGGTATCCGCACGCGGAGCAGAGTGGGAGTTTGCAGCTGGTTTTGCGCACCCGCCTTTCATCGCGCATGCCGATTCGGGATATGCCCGTTCAAATGCGGAATCCATGCTGTGCAGCCCGCGTTCCACATCCGTTCCCTGTCTGATGCCATGCCGGGGCGCCCGTCCCGCAGTACCTTCTGGGCTGAAAAAGCCTGTGTTCCTTCTGAACACAGGCTTTTCTGCACTCCGGCAAAGCAAGGCAGTACGTCAAGTGGTCACCGCCTCCACAGGAACCCGGAGTACAAAGGGCTGCTCCGGGTCCGTGCAGTCGTTCCCCAGCAGCTCCCGGAGCCCGTCGTCATAGGCCCGACCCCGGGCCAGATTGACGGCTGCCGCCACCGCCGCCCGGGCCTGGTCCTCCGGATTCTGGTCCACCGTCATATAGAGCTTGCCGCTCTCCAGGGCGGCGGCCCCCTCCGCCGTGTGGTCCACGCTGACGATGGGCGCCGCGCCCGGATCCCAGCCGGCGGCCTCCAGCGCCTCGATGACTCCCAGGGCCATTTCATCGTTGTCGCAGATGACGCAGTCAAAGTCCACGCCCTGCTCCAGCAGGGCCGCCATGGCTTGGCGGGCCCGCTCCCGGCTGAAGCCGCAGACCTGGTAATCTGCCGCGGCGATGGGGCAGAAGCCGTCGTCCAGCAGGCTCTGCACGGCGGTGCCGGAGCGGGCATCTGTATTCTCCTGGCCGGGCATCCCCTGGAACAGCAGATAGCGGATATCCGTCCCGTGGTCCGTCTCCCAGAAATACTCCGCCAGGGCGTGCCCCTGGAGGGCGCCGCTCCCGGCCTCGTCCATGCCCACAAACACCATCCGCTCGTTCAGGATCGCCGTCCCCGGCGCCCGGTTCAGCAGCACGACCCCTGCGTCGCCCACGATGTCTGCCACCTTTTCGGAGTCCTCCCCGTCTGCAAGGTTCACCAGCAGGGTCTCCACGCCTTCTGCCAGGGCCTCGTGGACCTGGCGCAGCTGGGTCTCCGGGTCGTTGCCCGCATTATAATACTGCACCGCGTAGCCCTGGGCGGCGGCCTCCGCTTCGATGTCCGCCTTCAGCTCCGACAAAAACGTATCCTCCCTAGACAGCAGCAGGCCCAGAGCCCTCGTCTCCCTGGTCCGGGACTCCACAGCCCCGGCGGCGTCCGCGCCGCAGCCGGTGCCCAGCACTGCCACGGCGGCCAGCAGGGCCACAACTGCGCCGATCTTCTTCCTCCATGTCCGTTTCATCTGGATCTCCTCCCTATTCATCCGTCTTCTGCTTAGGATGCTGGACAAAGTATACAAATATACCTGACGGAATGAAATAGACAAACCTGCGGGGGGAACGGCATGGTTCCCTCCGCAGGTCTTTTTTCCGGACTTTTCTGCGGTCTCACGGCCCGATCCGGAATTTCCGGTACTCCGTGGGCGTGAGGCCGACGTATTTTGAAAAGATGCGTGAGAAGTAGCTGGCGTCCGCGAATCCCACCGCCTCGGAGATGGTCTGGACGCTGTCCTGTGCGTTCACCAGCCGCATCTGAGCCTCCCCGATCCGGCGGCGCAGGACATACTGCTTGAGGCTATATCCCGTCTTCTGCCGGAAGATATGGGACAGATGATAGGGACTCAGATAAAACTGGCGGGCCAGCTGCTCGATGGAGAGGTCCTCCGCATAATGGCGGTCGATGTATCTGGCCACACGGCCGAAGGTGGAGTCCTCCCGGGTGACGAGATCCTCCTTCCGCCCCGCCGCCATCCGCCGGACCAGCTCCAGCGACGCCAGCATCAGGTGCTGGCACAGCTCCTGGAAGCCCGGCTCCCGCTCCGCTGCATACCGGTCCATCAGGCAGAAGAGCTCCTTCAGGTCCGCAAACTGCTCCGGCTGGTGAAACAGGGGGCAGCGGTCCGGGGAAAGCAGGCTGTATGGCGGCAGGTCCGCCAGCGCCAAGTTCCCGATGGCCACGCACAGGGTCTGATACGGCTGGTCTGCCTGGGGGAATTCGTCGTGGAGGGCGCCGCCGCTGCACAGCACCACATCTCCGGCTGCCACCTCGTACCGGCGGAGATCGACGGTGTACCGGCCGCTGCCCTTCAGGATCAGCAGCACCTCCGCCAGGCGCTCGTGGCAGTGCATCAGTGTGGCGTGCTCTCCCTCCGCCCAGTCATAGTGGCAGATGTACGCCGCATAGGGCCGGTCCTGAGGCAGGCGCGCCGCCTCCTGCGGTGTGAACACCACCCGCTGCCGATTCAGTTCCGCCTCTCTCATGCCGCCGTCTCCTCCCCGCTGGAAAGTGCGGAGCATCCGGCCATCCGCCGCTCCCCGCCGTGGGGCCGCAGGAAAGTCCGGTCCCGGCCCTTATGATACCGTTCCCAGCGGGCCGTGTCAAGGGCGGCTCCCGCTCACTCCAGCGCCGCCTTCAGGCGCTCCCACAGCTCCACGGCCTTGAATTTCAGCTGGTAGCCGCCATCCTCCTCCGTCATCAGGCTGACCTGGTCTTCCGTCAGGCCAGCGGCCAGGGCCGTCTCCGGCACGCCCGCGGAGGCAGCGGTGCACAGGGGCGGAAACACCACACACCACCAGTTCTGTCCGACGCCCTCCCCAATCAGAATCCGCAGGGCCAGATACTCCCCGGCTGGAAGAGAGAAGCCGTCATATTCCTTGGTGGGAAAGGCCGTGTCCTCCAGCTCCGCCGTCACGGCGTAGTCATAGCCGTTGGCCCGTACCGTCTCCTCGGCGATGGCCTCCAGTTCCGGCAGGCTCTCCCGCAGGCGAATCTCTGCCTCCGCCCGGTCCGCCGACTGCTCCAGAATCTCCGTGGCTCGCTCCAGCACCGCATCCCGGACCAGGAGCTTCAGTGCCTGGTCCTCCTCCGTATCAGAGTTGGCCAGCACATGGAGCCGCACCACCTTGTCCGCCAGGTCCCGCTGGGTGTTCAGCGCCCAGACGCCGGTCATCAGAAACGCCGCCGCACCCAGCAGCAGGGCCAGTTCCACGATCCGCAGAGTCTTTCGCTCACGCTTTGCAGCTGTTTTCATATCCGTTTTCCGTCCTTTGCTATGTAGCCCCATGGGGCCCGTTTCCCCCATCATGGACGGAAATTCCGGATTTTATTCCATCTTTTCCAATATTTTTACCGGCGCGGCCAGATACGTCTGCCGGTAACGTCCCTCCAGTGCCTCCTTTGCCCGGACCGCCTTCTGCCGGTCATCAAACAGGCCGAACACCGTGGGGCCGGAACCGCTCATGGCCGCGCCCAGAGCACTGTGTCGCAGCAGGGCTTCCTTGATGGAGCGGATCTCCTCCCCTTCCTCCTCCGTCAGCACCCGCTCAAAAACATTTCCAAGGCAGGCGGCCGCGGCGGCCAGATCGCCCCGGGCCAACGCCGCTGCCATGGCCGCCGTATCCGGCCGGGGGCCCAGGTCCGCCCCGTCCAGCCGGGCAAACAGCTCCGGTGTGGGCAGGCCGAAGTCCGGCTTGCACAGTACGATGGCACAGTCCGGCAGAGGCGGCAGGTCCGTCAAGATCTCACCCCGTCCCTCTGCAAGACATGTGCCGCCCCGGACGCAGAAGGGCACATCGCTGCCCACTGCCAGCCCGATCTCCTCCAGCGCCTGCCGCGGCAGATCCGGGGCGTACAGGGTCCGCAGGCACCGCAGCACCGCCGCCACATCCGCACTGCCGCCCCCAAGCCCCGCATAAGCCGGGACCCGCTTGGCAAGGCGTACCTCCAGCCCCGGCACCGGGCGGCCCAGCCTGTGGAAAAAGGCATCCGCCGCCCGCTGCTCCAAAGTGACCTTCCCCGCCGGAAGGGAGATGCCCTCTGTCAGCAGGGAAAAGCCGCCCGCCGCCTCTGCCACCGTCACGGTGTCCCCCAGGGACACGGCCTGCATCACCATCCGCATGTCGTGATAGCCGTCTGTACGCCGCCCCAGAATATCCAGAGTCAGGTTGATCTTGGCCGGGGCCTCCAGCGTCAAAGTCTTCATCGCACCACCTCCCGCGGGCCTCCGCCCGCTGTCTGGGTCCAGTATAGCACATCCCTCCCCAAGTAGAAACAACGAATCGCCCGCAACCGGACGGTTGCGGAAAGTTGGTGGACGCAACCGGAAAAACCTGCTATGCTGAGAGCAGCGGAGCGGGAGGCGGTGCGTCATGGACATGAGCAAGGCGATTCGGGAAGGCCGGGATCGCTTGGGCATGAGCCAGGAGGCTCTGGCGGAGCGGCTGGGCGTGAGCCGGCAGGCGGTATCCAAGTGGGAGATGGGAACCTCTGTTCCCTCTCCGGAAAATCGGCGGGCGCTCTCGGAGATTTTGGGGACAGACCTTCAAGTGGAAAGAGAAACAGCGCCGCCCGTCCCTCTGCGGCGGTGGAAGCGGCTGACGCTGGCGGCAGGGCTCCTCTGCCTGGCGCTGCTGGCGGCGCTGGGCTGGATCCTTTACAGCGCGCATCAGGACGGCTGGCCGCCGCCGGAGGATCCGCAGATTACAGGCGTCTATTTCTATGATGCGGCCGGGCAGGAGATCGCCAAAAGCGACTTCGGCTGGTATCTGTTTCCGCCAGACAGCACCGTGAACGTGGCGGTCACCTTTCAGGACGGCCGGGAGCACACGGTGGATCAGGTGGTTTTGTTTCTGTATCCCACCGGCACCGGAGTGGCCGAGGAGCGGCAGCAGATCGGCGTCCGGCGGATCCGGGACGGCCGGACCTTCGCCCTGTTCCGCTGGCAGATCCCCGCCAGCCTTTATTCTCATTTGGAAGTGCAGCTGGAGTGCGGGGATGGTCAAACAATCTCCGTCTCTCAGTGGAACGTGATCGACCGGGATTCTGCCTTTTGAACGAATGCCCGGCGTCATGTAAAATTTCACAAATCTTCTTTCTTTTTTAACACAATGCGGTGCATTTATACGCAGCACAGAGGGGGTGGAATGAATTGTTTGGGCAATCCCCCCAACAGCACCAGAAAGGAGCATCGTATGCTGGACATCCTGTTTTTGAGCAGAAGCTCATTGCTGTACGCAGTCCTGCTCCTGTCGGCCATCACAATTCTGTCCCTCGCCCTGCCCTGTTTCGCGTATGAAGCTACCCAGAAGTTCCGGAGGCGGAGGAGCCTGTTCTAAAAAGACGCTCTCCCCAAAAGCCGCGGCGGTCCCGCGGCTTTTGCCAGGTTTCAGAAGAAACAGCGCCGCAGGCAAAAGCCTGCGGCGCTGTCTGTATCTGTGGAAACGACTTCTTACTTGATCTTCCGGGCCTCCACATAGTACCGCTTATCCTGGGCGTGGCCCATGGAGAAGGTCTTGCGGGGCAGGACGCCGTCGGCCATGACGGTCTTGAACAGCTGCTCCTTGCCCATAGCCGGGAGCTTGAAGCCGATGTTGCCGGACTTGCTGCCCAACTCGTCCGTCACTTCGTCGCCATGGATGTAGTCCACTTCGCCGCCGTGCTCCTTGAGATAGGCGTCCAGGAAGGTCTGGAGCGTGCCCACCGCCAGCTGCATCCTGGGATTGGGCACCGTGATGGTACCGGTATGCCCTGCATAGGTGTAGGCGATGGTGTGGCCCTCGCCCTCCCCTTCGTGGGCGCCGGGATAGGCGGCCTTCATCGCCTCCAGCACCTGTTCGGGCTCCACGCCGAAGAGGACACGGTGGATCGGCTCGAACTGGAGGGCGTCGTCGTGATTATTCACCACTTCCACCAGAGCATAGCGGGCGGGCAAATCGGCCCACTGGTCCTCCGGCGTGACCTTCTTCAGGTTCTCATAGCACTGCTTGGCTGTTGCCAGAGAGTGGTTGCCGTCGCCCACCGCGAACAGCAGAGGTGCCGCGTCCTTCAGGCCGTACTTTTTCTCCATGGCCTCCGGCGTGCACATAGCCGCCAGGGCGTCCGCCACGGCGTCCATCTGGGCGTCCGTCAGCTTCCAGCCCTTCAGGTGCCCGCCGCCCTGCTGCAGGTCAAAGTCATACAGCTGCTCCATCTCCCCGCTGGCGGCGGTCAGGGGCTCAATAACCGTGCGGTCCGGGTCGTCGATCAGCAGCATCACGTGGGGCAGCTCAACGGGGGCGTCCTGCCGTACCCGTACCCGGGGTGGGATGCGGGAGAGCACCGTCCCCTCCGTGGCCCGGATCAGGGCGCCGGAGCCGGGGGTGAAGTCATACTGGTCCAAATCCACCATGCCGATGAGGCCGTGGCGCACCTTGCCGTCGGACTGCGTGCGCTCAATATAGAACAGGGACCCCGGCAGGGTCTGAAAGACGCCCTCCGCCAGATAGCGGTTCATAGCGCCGTTGATGTCCGCGATATGGGCGTCCACATCCGGGTCGTTCAGCTTGGCCTCCGGCAGGATCAGCCGGAGGGTGGAAGGCGCGTCCCCCACAGTCTCCTCCACCGCCTGCCAATACTCCGGCTGGGAGGTGAACTGGTCGCAGGCCACCACGGCCCACTTGGTCATGTCCGCATCCTTGGGCAGCAGGATATCCGCCGGGTAAAAGCCCAGCTTCTGGAATTTCTCGTTCATGTCGCGTCCCCTTTCTTTCCGGAAAACTCTTACAGCGCCGCCTTGATGGCCGCCAGCAGGTCGTCAAACTCCTCAAAGGCCGGAATCTCCGGGTGGTCGGCTTTGATCTGCTCCGTGCTCTTGAAGAGGAAGCCTGCCTTGCTGGCCTGGATCATCCCCAAATCGTTGAAGCTGTCGCCGCTGGCGATGGTGTCATAGCCGATGGACTGCAGGGCCTTCACCGTGGTGAGCTTGGACTTCTCACAGCGCATCTTGTAGCCGGTGATCTCGCCGTTCTCCGCCACCTCCAGGGAGTTGCAGAAGATGGTGGGCCAGCCCAGCTTTTCCATCAGAGGCTTGGCGAATTCCTCAAAGGTATCGCTCAGAATAATCACCTGGGTGGTGGCCCGCAGCTCGTCCAAAAACGCCTTGGCGCCGGGCAGCGGATCAATCTTGGCGATGGTGTCCTGGATCTCCTTGAGCCCCAGGCCGTGCTCCTTCAAGATGCCCAGCCGCCAGGTCATCAGCTTGTCGTAATCCGGCTCATCCCGGGTGGTGCGCCGCAGCTCCGGAATGCCGCTGGCCTCTGAAAATGCGATCCAGATCTCCGGCACCAGGACGCCCTCCATATCCAAGCATACAATATTCATACTGTCTCCCCTTATCAATCGGTCTGCGCGGCTTCGCCGCGGGCGAGATCGGATCCCGCTGTTTCGATTATACAATCCCTATCTTTCCTTTGCAATGCGATTTGCAAATTTTGTCCAGGCTGGAAATTTTCCCCATCCGCATAGTTCCCGCCCCGTTGGATACACTAACGCCAAATCCCTGCTGGAAGGCATAAAGGAGGTTTTTCGCATGGTGATTGATAAGATCGCATTGGCACTGGCTATCATCGGCGCCCTGAACTGGGGCGGGATCGGCCTGTTCGGCTTTGATACGGTGGCTTTCCTCTGCGGCGGCCAGATGGCCATTCTCTCCCGCATCATCTACGCCCTGGTGGGCCTGGCGGGCCTGTGGTGCATCACGCTGTTGTTCCGCTCCTCCGACGAGGAGACGGGCCACGCCCGCCACACCGCCTGACGGCGGATACAGCGCGCTTTTCAAAATACGGGGAGCCGACCAAAAGGCCGGCTCCCCGTATTTGCGGTTCTCAGTCACCGGAGCAGATCAGCCGCGGTCCTTGTCTCCGCCGTGCTCCCCTTCTTTCAGGTATTTCTGGTCCCTGGCCAGAAGCTCTGCGGAGACGATATCCAGCTGCTCCATCTTCTCATAGTGGTCTGCCAGATTGCTGTCCGCCGCGCTGGCCGGCTGTCCGTCGTGCCGGAATACCAGCTTCAGCAGGATGGGTGTGAGGATCGTGCCGCCCACCACGGTGATGATGACCGGTGCCATCAGGGTCCCGGACAGCACTCCCAGCTCCAGGCCCCGGTTGGCTACGATCAGCGCCACCTCGCCGCGGCAGACCATGCCCACGCCCACCTGCAGGCTCTCCTTGCCAGTGAAATGACAGAGCTTTGCGCCCAGGCCGCAGCCGACGATCTTGGTGGCCACAGAAATCAGCAGCAGGAGAATGGAGAACAGCACCAGGCTGCCGGTCATGCCGTCCACCTTCGCCTTGATGCCCACGCTGGCGAAGAACACCGGCGTCAGCAGCAGGAAGCTCAACGGCTCGAACTTGGATTGGATATAGGAGGACTTGGGGGTGCAGGAGATCACCAGGCCCGCCACATAGGCGCCGGTGATGTCCGCCACGCCGAAGAACTCCTCCGCGCAGTAAGCCATCAGAAGGCACAGCACAAAGGCCAGCACCGGATAGCGGCGCCGCTCCCGGCCGGGCCACAGGGCCATCAGCCAGCAGAAGAACTTGTGGGCGAGGAAGGAGACCACAGCGGAGAACACGAAGAACAGCACGATCTTCAGCAGCACCAGGGCGATGCTGTCCTGTCCGCCGGACAGGCTACTGACGATGGTCAGGGCAATCAGGCCCAGCACGTCGTCGATCAGAGCCGCCGCCAGAATGGTGTTGCCCACCTTGGTATCCAGCTTGCCGATCTCCTTCAGTGTCTCCACTGTGATGCTGACGGAAGTTGCAGTAAGGATGGTGCCGATGAACACATCCTCCAAAAATCCGCTGGTCTCAATCATGCCGGTCCGGTCTGCGAGCATCGCCAGACCTGTGCCCAGCACCAGTGGGACGATCACGCCCAGCAGGGCCACCAGGAAGCCCGCCTTGCCGCTGTGCTTCAGCTCCTGGATATCGGTGCCCATGCCGGCGGAGAACATCAGTACGATCACGCCCAACTCGCTGAGCTGGGTGAGGAACTCCGTTTCTGATAGTACGTTCAGCATAGCCGGGCCCAGAATCAGTCCGGCCACCAGCGCGCCAACCACCTGTGGCATCTGGATGCGTTTCGTCAGGATGCCCAGCACCTTGGTGCTCAACAGGATCAGCGCCAGGTCCATGAGATAATGATACGTCATTGCCTCTCACTCGCTTTCTGAGGTCTGAATACTGATTGCCTCCCGTTTTCAGGAGAGCTTTATTGTAAACCTTTGCTCCCGTTTTGCAAGAGCCATTCTGCACAAAAAAGATTCCTGTTTTTGGATATTTTGAAAGAAAAAGAAGCTGCTTGACCAACAAGCAGCTTCTTTTTAACAACTTTTTTATGACAATTGAAGTTTCTTCACAAGCCCCTCCTCCGGCGCCACGTTCACGGTACGGCAGGTGGAGTAGATCACCATGCCGGGCCGGGCACCGGCGGGCTTCTTCACGTTCTTCACCGGTGTGTAGTCCACGGGGACGTTGGCACCCTCCCGGGCCTGGGAGAACCAGGCCGCCAGCTTGGCCGCCTCCACGATGGTGTCATCGTCCACCTCACGGCCGCCTGTGCAGAGGATCACGTGGGAACCGTGGATCTTCTGGGTATGGAGCCAGATGTCCCGGTGGTCCGCGCTGCGGGTCAGCTTGTCGTTCTGGCGGTTGTTCCGCCCCACCAGCACCCGGAAGCCGGAGGTGGTGCGGAACTCCAGAGGCTTTGCAGGCCGGTTCTGTTCCTTTTTTCCCTGTCGGCGGAGGAAGCCCGCGTCCCGCAGCTCGCCGCGGATGTCCAAAAAGTCCTGTTCCGTCTCTGCCCGGCTCAACTCCTCCAGCACACTCTCCAGATAGTCCAGGTCCCGGCGGGCAAGGGCCATCTGCTCCGCCAGATACTTCTCCGCCGTCTTGGCCTTGGTGTAGCGCTTGTAGTATTTGGCGGCGTTTTGCTGGGGCGTCAGCAGCGGGTCCAGGGGAATGGCGACAGGGCGGCACTCCGGGTCATAGAAATTCTCCGTCTCCAATCTGGCCGCCCCCCGCTCCATGCGGTAGAGGTTGGCGGTGATCAGGTCGCCGTAGATCCGCAGCTGGTCCCGGTTCTGTGTGGCGGCGTAGTCCTTCTCCTGCATGGCCAGTTTCCGCCGGATGCGGTCCCGTGCCGTGGTGGCAGTCCGCAGCAGGTCCGCCCCCCGCTGACGCACCCGCTCCTGCTGCTCCCGCAGGGCGTAGAAGTCATCCATCAGGGTAGAGAACGTGTCATACCGGACGGTCTCCATAGCAGGGCCGTACTGGGCGATGGGGCAGTAGGTGAAATCTGCCATCTTCCCATCTTTTTTCAGGCAGATTGGTGTAAAGTGATTTTCCTGTATAGCTCTGATGAGCCCGGACAATTCCTTCCAGAGGCGGTCCTCTCCCACCGCTCCCAGGTCAAAGAGATGGGCATCCGTCTCCCCTGCGGAGCGGAAGGCCAGTTCCCGGGCGATCAGGGGGGAGATGCCGAAGTAGTGGTCCAGCAGAAAGGCGTCCACACTCCGCTCCGGGTTTGCGGCGGAGATCTTCTCTCGGAAGCCGTTCTCCGTCTCCTCCGTCACCGGCAGGCGGCCTACGGAGGCAGGCGGCTCATAATACAGCCCCGGCAGCACCTGCCGGGCAGCAGACATGTCCGCGTCCACCCGACGGAGGCAGTCGATGATCCGGCCCTCCCCATCCAGTAGGATCAGGTTGGACCGGCGGCCCATGGCCTCCAGCACCAGGGTCCGCCGCCCCGGCTGACCGAAGTCGTCAGTAACGTCCAGCTCCAGCCGTACCAGCCGCTCCAGGGGCGGCTGGGTGACCGCAGCCACCCGTCCCCCAACCAGATGCTTGCGCAGCAGCATACAGAACATGGGGGGCTCCGCCGGGTTGTCCCTTGTCAGGGCGGTCAGCTGGATGCGGGGAGTGTTGGCCCCGGCGTTCAGCAGCAGCCGCTTATTCCCCCGCAGCAGCAGGATCACCTGGTCCCGGGCGGGCTGCTGGACCTTATCGATCCGCAGGCCCAGCAGCTCCGGTCGCAGCTCCTCCGCCACCGCCTGCATACAGATTCCATCCAATGGCATGGTCTTACTCCTCCATCATCGCGCGGAAAAGCGCATTGATCCGGTCCCGCCGGCCCTTCAGATACAGCCAGCCCAACAGGGCCTCCAGGGCCGTGGCCTCGCCGTACTGGGCCCGGGTGGCATGGCCGGGTACCGACTTCACGTGAGCGTTCCGCCCGCGGCGGAACACAGCGGCCTCCTCCTCCGTCAAAAGGGGCAGGATCCGCTCCGCCTTCTCCGCCTGGCTCTCCGCCCGCACCAGGGCAATGGTGGCCTGGTGCAGCCCCCTTCCCGTGGCCTTGCCATGGGCACAGAGCCAGGTGCGCACCAGCACCTCGAACACGGCGTCCCCCATGTGGGCCAGGCCGATGGAACTGATAGCGCGCAGTTGGTCGTCGGTGAGATTCGGTTCAAAATAGTTTTCCATAAAGGACTCCTTGGGGAACAGAAATTTTCATACCGGAATATTTTACCACACTTCCCCCGGTTTGTCACCTGGGATGCAATGTTGTCTTTTCCGCAGACGCAGCTGGAACTGCGGCCTTCTCCGCTTCTCTTCCGGCCGTATGGCCGCATGATCGTATATTGAAAAAATACTGGAATCTGTTGTAGGATTTGCCGAAAAAAACGTAGTGTACAAAGTGAAACCGGAAAGGAGGTGGAGCAACCATGGATGAGGAACAGATCATCACACTGTTCTTTGCACGTTCCGAACAGGCTATCGAGGCATTGGACGCGAAATATGGAAAACTATTCCACAGTCTCTCCTATCACATCGTGAATGACAGGCAGGACGCAGATGAGTGCGTCAATGATGCGTACCTGGGGGCATGGAATGCCATTCCCCCGGCAAAACCGGACTCTCTGCTGCCCTATATGGCGCGGATCGTCCGCAACATTTCCCTGAAGTGCTATTGGAAAAAGGGCGCTGCCAAGCGAAACAGTCCTTACACCCTTGCTTTGCAGGAAGTCGAGGAGTGTCTTCCAGACCGAAAGAGCGCCGAGGAAGAGGTGGAGGCAAGGGAGCTCGCCCGCGTCATTGCGTGCTTTTTGGATACGCTGTCCGCAGAGAACCGCGTAATCTTCATGCGGCGCTACTGGTTTTCTGACAGCTGCCGGGACATCGCCGGGCTTGTCGGGCTGAGCGAAAAAAATATCTCCGTCCGGCTGACCCGGATCCGAAGGAAGCTGAAACAATATCTGGCAGAAAGAGAGGCGTTTTTATGAATGCAAAGAAGTTTTCTGATGCTCTGAGTGCGCTCGACGGCAGGTATGTGGAAGAGGCCGCCCGGTACAGGCGAAAGCACGGGCAGTCCTTTTGGGTCCGGTGGGGCGCCGCGGCGGCCTGCCTGTGCCTGCTGGCCGCCGGCGGGGCACTGCTGATTCAGGGCAGAGGGCGCGCTGCCCCGGATCCTCAGCAGGTTCAAATCCCGAATCCCATCCTCACAGTCGCGTCCGCCGCAGAGATGGAAGCATATCTGGACTTCAAGGTCCCTGTGCTGGAGAAAGAGGTGGAGGCGTACTCCGTGTTCATCTCAGATGGGTACCCCACCATGGGACAGGTGGACTATGCGGACGGCTCCCAGTTTCGTATCCAGTATGGGAGTGGAGACATCAGCGGAATCTACGGCGGCACACTGGAGGAGAGCAGAGAGATTGCGGGCGTCAGCGTCGCATACTACCAATACGATAGTATGTCGTATGCCATCTGGGAAGTGAACGGCTTTGCCTGCAGCTATTTGTACACCAATGGCGGTGATGCTGAGGTGGATCTGTTGATCCAGCAGGGGCCATAAGTCCTCCGGGAAATGATACGAGAATGGGGCCGCAACCGGGCGCGGCCCCATTCTTGCGTTTTTTCCCTACCGCAGCAGCGGCAGGCTTCCGGTCAGCCGGTCCACCTGATGCCGGGGGCCCAAAAGGGCCATGCCCAGGTATCGCAGCTCCCCCGGCCCGGTGCGGGCCATTTTTTCGATGAACTCGCCGTAGGTACGGCAGCTCTGGGCCAGATCTGTGAAGTCCACAGCCGCCACATCTGCAAATTCCAGCTCGGCCAGCTGCCGCCGCAGGGTCTGAAAAGTCTCCGGCCTGCCGGAGAGCACCGGCACCGGCGTGCGGATGATCCCGGGGTGAATGGCTCCGGCAGCGTCGGTCACGTCCTCCCCTACCAGTTCCGGCCGCAGCCGGCCCCATGTGATGCCCAGGATGGCCGCTGTGTTGGCAGCGAGGCCCCGGGGCATGGCCTCATCAATCACCAGGACGCATTTGTCCAGTTCCTGTTTCATGGTGTGTTCCCTCTTTCCAATGGAGTTTGCCTTCAGAGAGAAGCAGCCCGATCAGGGTCAGTACCGTACCGGCTCCGGTCATCCAGGTGAAGGGTTCCCGCAGGATCAGCACGGAGGCCGCCACTGTGATCACCGGCACCAGATAGATGTACACGCTGGTTTTCACCGCCCCCAGTGCCTTCACCGCGAAGTTCCAGGTGACGAAGCACAGGGCCGAGGCCCCCAGCCCCAGAAACAGCAGATTCCCCAGGTTCACCGGGGCTGTGAGTCGCGTGAGCTCCAGCCGGACGCCAGAGACCATCAGCGCCGGCAGCATGAATGCCAGCCCGTAGAAAAAGGTTCGCCGCGTGGTCAGGACAGTGGGATGGCCCAGGGCGCTGATCTTCCGGGACAAGAGGGCGTAACAGGCCCACACGAAGGCGGCCAGCAGCGCCAGCAAATCCCCCCGGAGGTCCAGCTCCAGGGCAGAGCCGTTGAAGCTGATAAGGCAGATCCCCGCCATGGCCACCGCAAAGCCTGCGAAAAATGTGGGCCGCAGCCGCTCCTCGCCCCGCATCAGAAAATGGGTCAGCAGGGCGGTGAAGCAGGGAGACACGGAGATGATGACCCCCACGTTGGAGGCCATGGTGTACGTCAGGGCGATGTTCTCCAGCAGGTAGTACAGGCACACGCCGCACAGCCCCGCCAGGGCAAACAATCCCTCCTGCCGCCGTGTGACGCCCTGCAGGCGGCGAGGACAGACTGCCAGCAGCGCCAGAAAGCCCATCATGAACCGGATAAACAAGATCTCCACCGGCTGGAAATCCACCAGCAGCACCTTGGTGGAGATGAAGGTGGTCCCCCAGATCACAATGGTCAGCAGGGCCGCCAGGTGGCCCCGTGCAGGATTCGTCTCCACGGCTGTGTCATCCTCTCTCCCATTCCTGCCGGAACAGCTCCCGGCAGGCCCCCGGCGTCAGGCCGGTGAAGGCAGTGAAATAGTTGGTGAAATGGCTCTGATCGGAAAAGCCTGTCTCCACGGCGGCCTCTGCAGAGGAGACACCCCGTTCCAGCAGGCGCCGTGCCTCGCTGATCCGCACCGCCATCAGATAGCGGTAGGGCGTGACGCCCTTGGCCTTGGCAAAGGCCCGGACCAGGGCGGATTTGCTCAGTCCCGCCTGAAGGCTGAGCTCCTCCAGCGTGATATGCCGGGCATAGTGGCTCCGGATGAACGCACAGGTCCGCTCCACCTCCACCCGGCAGGCAGAAACCGTTTCCACCATCCCGGCGTACCCCGGCAGCAGGAGGCCCCAGGCCAGCAGCAGCGCCTCCTCCCTCCGGAGCTCCGGCTCCTCCCCCAGCACCGCCCGGTGCAGGGCCCGGAGGCGGCCTGCCAGTTCTCCGTCCCGAACCACGGCCACGGAAAAGCCGGGCATTGCCCGGCTGCCCATGATCTCCTCCGCCAGGGCCAGCATGGTGCTGCGTGGGATATTCAGTCCCCGGTAGTCCAGAGCCCCGTCCGCCTGGATGCAGGCATGGCTGTCTCCCGGGTTGAACAGCAGCACGTCTCCCGGGCCGATGACCTGCCGTTGGCGGCCGCAGGTGAGGGTCCGGGTCCCCCGCTCCACCACGCCGATCACATAATGGTCGTGAAAGTGGCTGGGAAAGGGCCTGTCCACCGCCCGGAGGCTGTACGCCTCCAGCCCCAGAGCCTGGTCATATCGGGCGGTCCGCGCCGCTTGTCTCATGGTTCTTCCCTCCTGTCGGCACCAGCCAGCATACCACCTGAGCGGAGCCGCCGTCTTGTAACATATCCGCGTTTTCCCCCGTCAGGCGTAATGGTAACGCCGCCGCATCAGCACCAGCAGCACCACCGAGAGCACCACCCCCAGCAGTTCCGCCGCTGCCACGGACCACCAGACGCCATCCACGCCGAAGAACACCGGCATCACCAGCACCAGTCCACCCCGCAGCAGCAGCGTGCGGGTGAAGGCGATCAGGGCCGACAGGGCGCCGTTGCACAGGGCCGTGAAGAAGGCGGATGCGTAGATATTCAGCCCGCAGAAGAGGTAGCACAGGGCAAAGATCCGGAAGCCGTGGGTGGTCAGCTCCAGCAAGTCCGGAGAGTACCCCACGAAGGCAGCAGACAGGGGCCGGCTTAAGAGCTCCGACGCCGCCACCATCGCCACGGAGGTAGCGGCGATGATGACGCCACTGCGGCGGAAGATGTTCTTCAGCTCATCATAGTTCTCCGCCCCGTAGTGATAGCTGACGATGGGGGCGCTGCCCATGGAGAACCCCAGAAAGGCAGCCACAAACACGAAATCCACGTACATCATCACCGAGTGGGCCGCCACGCCCGGCTCTCCCAGAAGGTCCATCAGCCGGATGTTGTAGAGGATGCCCACCACGGAGGCGGAGATGTTGCTCATCAGCTCCGAGGAGCCGTTGATACAGGCGTGAAGCAGTTCCCGGCCGTAAAAGTTCGTCCGCACCAGCCGCAGGCCCTCTCTTCTGGGAAGCAGGAAGTACACCACCGGGATGACACCGCCCACGCAGTAGCCCAGCACTGTGGCCCATGCGGCACCGGTGACACCCATGCCCAGCAGGGCGATGAACACGTAGTCAAAGGTGATGTTGGTGGCTCCGGCAGCCAGGGAGAGCAGTAACCCCAGCTTGGGTTTCTCCGCCACGGAAAAGAAACTCTGAAAGGCGCTCTGGAGCATGAACACGGCACTGCCGGCCAGCAGGATCCGGCCGTAGGCGATGCAGTCTTCCAGCAGCAGGTCGCTAGCCCCGGCAAAACGCATGATGGGTTCGATGAAGGCGATGGTCACAATGGAGAGCACCACGCCCAGCCCCGCCACGCACCAGATGAAGAGCGTGAAATATCGGGAGGCCAGCTCCGGCTTCCCCTCCCCCAGCGTGCGGGCCACGATGGCGCTGCCGCCGGTGCCCAGCATGAAGCCGAAGGCGCCGATGATCATAGTGATGGGGAAGGCGATATTCACCGCCGACAGGGCCAGGTCCCCCACCAAGTTGGATACGAACAGTCCGTCTACCACGCTGTACAGAGAGGTGAAGATAATCATAACGATGGTCGGCAGTGTGTAACGCAGCAGCCGTCCGTAGGTGAAATGGTCAGAAAGTTTGATCTGCATACATCAGTCTCCTATCGCAGCGGTCTGTAAAAAAGCTTCCGTCTCCGCCCGAAAGGCATCCAGCAGCTTCTGGCTCAATGCCACAAGCGCCGACCGCTCCTCCTCGGTCAGGCGGGCGGCCGCGGCGCTCTCTACGCCGAACACGCGGTCCACAGTGCGGCGGAGGAATGCCTCGCCCGCCTCTGTCAGACAGACCCGCTTGTTTTTCAGATTGCCGTCCGCCGCCTCCAAGCGGAGGACTCCCTCCTCCACCAGCTTTTTCAGGGCGGAATTCATCGTCTGCTTGGGTAGGGACAGCTGCTCGCTCAACTGGGTCTGGGTCAGGGGCGCCTCCTCCGACCGCAGGGTGTACAGCAGCCAGAAGGCGCAGTCCGGCAGGCCGCAGGCCCGGGCCAGACGGTGGTACAGCAGGGTATTCTCATTGTAGATTCGGTCATTGGATTTCCAGAAAGCATCCAGAACTTCCTGTCCCATCGAATCCCTCCCGTCTTATTTTGTCCGATTTCGGACTATTCGATTATACAGAAACCGCTCCTTTTTGTCAAGGGCTCCCCTGCGCGGCGCGTTTCGTCAAAATATCCCTTGTGTTTTTTCCAAAAATCGCATATCTTAAAAAGGCGAGAGGAGGCGTTTTATGGATTCGGACAAGCTGTTGAATCTAGCCACATCGCTGGGCTGCCTGCTGGCAGAGAGCGGCGCGGAAATCTCCCGTGTGGAGGAGTCCGTCTACCGGCTGCTGCAGGCCTACCAAGGCAAGGACGCCCAGGTGTTTGCCATCCCCAGCTGTTTGATTGTCAGTTTGATGGCGGAGGATGGCCGTCCGGTGACCCGGATGCGCCGGATCAGTGCCCACGGCACGGATCTGGAGCTACTGGAGAGCTGCAACGCTTTATGCCGCCAGCTCTGCCGTACCGTACCGCCCCTGGACGAGGCCCGGGCCATGGTGGACCGCCTCCCTGCCTCCTGCCGCCGCCACCGCCCCGCCACGGTGCTGCTGGGCTACGGTATCGCCCCCGCTTTCTTCTGTCCCCTGTTCGGCGGCGGGTTTTGGGACAGCTTGAGCGCCTTCTTCTGCGGTCTGGTGGTGGGCACCTGCCTGCTCTTTGGCGGCAGATGGCTGGGCAGCAACAGCTTTCTGCGGACGCTGGTATGCAGCGGCATCGCCTCCCTGCTGTCTCTTCTGCTGGTGCGGGCGGGCCTGGGGAATAATGTGGACCTGGTGACCATCGGCGTCCTGATGCTGCTGGTGCCCGGCGTGGCCCTGACCAACGCCATGCGGGAGATCGTGGCCGGCGACACCTACTCCGGACTCAGCCGGACGGCGGAGGCTATTCTGATCGCCACGGGTATCGCTCTGGGGGCCGCTGTGGGCCTGGGCATCGGGTATATTCTGTAAAGGGGATCTACTTTTATGGATATCTGGTCTCAATATGTTCTGCCCTGCCTGTGTGCTTTCGCCGGCTGTATCGGATTCACTCTGGTGTTCAATATCCATGGCCCCGGCAAGCTGATTGCCTGCTGTGGCGGCGCTCTGGGATGGCTGGTGTATCTGCTGGCCGGCAAGACCATCCTGGCAGGCTTTTTCGCCGCCATGGCCATCAGTCTGTTCTCAGAAGTCATGGCACGTATCCGCCGCTGCCCCGTCACCGGCTATCAGCTGGTGGCCCTGCTGCCCCTGGTGCCCGGCGGCGGCATCTACTACGCCATGGGCTACTGTCTGGAGGGCGACACAGAGCAATTCCTCAGCGCCCTGCTGGGCACTCTGGGCATGGCGGCCGCCCTGGCGGTTGGGGTCATCCTGGCCTCCTCCCTGTTCCGGGCAGTGTTCCCGCGCCTGGCTCGCGTCCCGAAGCGCATGCCCTCCGGCAGGCAAAACCCATAAATGATTTTTTCAGCAGCCCGGCGGAACACGCCGGGCTGCTTTTCTCCGCCTTGCGCTGTCGGATGGAAGAGATTATAATGGAATCGACTTGATTCGACAGAGGAGGACTTCCATGTACATTGCCGACCTCCACATCCACTCCCGCTTTTCCCGGGCCACCAGTAAGGACGGAGATCTCCCCCACCTGGACTGGTGGGCCCGGCGAAAGGGCATCCGAATGGTGGGCACCGGGGACTTCACCCACCCCGCTTGGCGCGCCGAGCTGCGGGAGCAGCTGGTGCCCGCCGGAGAGGGCGTCTATACCCTGCGCCAGGATTTGCGCCTGCCGGATGTCGCCCCGGGCGAGGCGCCCCGGTTCGTTATCACCGGGGAGATCAGCTGCATCTACAAGCGCCACGGCAGAACCCGGAAAGTCCACAACCTGATCCTGCTGCCCTCTCTGGAGGCGGCGGACGAGCTCTCCGCCCGGCTGGAGGCCATCGGCAACATCCACTCCGACGGACGGCCCATTCTGGGGCTGGACAGTCGGGACCTGCTGGAGCTGACCCTGGACACCTGCCCGGACGCGGAATTCATCCCCGCTCACATCTGGACGCCCCACTTCGCTCTGTTTGGCGCCTTCTCCGGCTTCGATACCATGGAGGAGTGCTTCGGGGATCTGACCGGCCACATCCACGCGGTGGAGACGGGCCTCTCCTCTGATCCGCCCATGAACTGGCGGGTCTCTGCCCTGGACGGACTCACCCTGGTCTCCCACTCCGACGCCCATTCCCCCTCCAAGCTGGGCCGGGAGGCGGATCTTCTGGACACCGGCCTCACCTACCCGGAGCTGGTCCGGGCCATCCGCACCGGAGAGGGATTCCAGGGCACGGTGGAGTTCTTCCCCGAGGAGGGCAAGTACCACCTGGATGGCCACCGGAACTGCGGCGTCTGCCTGACCCCGGCGGAGACAGCGGCGCTGGGCGGCGTCTGCCCCGTTTGCGGGAAGAAACTGACCATCGGCGTGGAGCACCGGGTGGAGGCCCTGGCGGACCGTCCTGCAGGGTTTCGTCCCGAGGGTGCCAAACCCTTTGAGAGTTTGGCGCCCCTGCCGGAGGTGATCGCCGCCTCCACCGGAGTCTCCGCCGCTGGGAAGAATACCCAGGCGCTGTACGAGCAGATGCTCCATGCCCTGGGGCCGGAGTTCTCCATCCTGCGGGAGGTGCCTGTGGAGGATATCGCCCACACGGCCGGCCCCTGCGTGGCGGAGGGCATCCGCCGCCTGCGGGCCGGGCAGGTGGAGCGCCGGGCGGGCTTTGACGGGGAGTACGGCGTCATCTCCCTGCTGACCCCCGGTGAGATCGCCCGGTTCAGCGGGCAGATCTCTCTGTTTGGCCTGGACCTGCCTGTGCGCAAATCCAAGCCCCGCCGGGAGCTGCAGCACGTTTTGGCGCCAGAAGCGGCCCCGGCTGCTCCCCAGCCGGAGGCGCTGAATCCCCCGCAGCTGGAGGCCGTCACCTCCACCGCGCCGGTAACCGCTGTGACGGCGGGCCCCGGCACCGGCAAGACCCGCACCCTGGTGGCCCGGATCGCCTGGCTGGTGGAGGAACGGGGCGTCCGCCCCGGAGAGATTACCGCCGTCACTTTCACCAATCAAGCGGCGGCAGAGATGCGCGCCCGGCTGGAACAGCGTCTGGGCGGCAAGCGGGCGGTGGCGGCCATGACCATCGGCACCTTCCACGCCATCTGTCTGAAACTGCTTGGCGACGTGCGGCTCATCAGTCCCGGCGAGGCCCTGACCATCGCGGAGCAGGTGCTGCGGGAGTCCGGCCGAAAGGGCGGCGGAAAAACGCTGCTCCAGTCTGTCTCCCGGGTGAAAAACGGCGTGTCCCCGGAGGATACCGGTCTGGACGCGGAGCTGTACGACGCCTATCAGGCCCGGCTGCGAGACCTGGGCGCCCTGGACTTCGACGACCTGCTGACCGAAGGACTGAAGCGGGATGTCACCGGTCTGCGGTGCTTCCGCCATGTGCTGGTGGACGAGTTTCAGGATATCAACGATATCCAGTACCAGCTGGTCCGGTCCTGGAGCCGGAGCGGGGAGCTGTTCGTCATCGGCGACCCGGACCAGTCCATCTACGGCTTCCGGGGCGCCGACTGCCGGTGCTTCCAGCGGCTTCAAGAGGAGCATCCTGGTGTAAAGGAAATTCACCTAACAGAAAATTACCGCTCTGCTCCGGCCATTCTGGATACGGCCTTGGCAGTGATCGGTCATAATCCCGGCGGGGGCCGAATACTGACTCCCCACTGCCCCGCCGGTCCTGCCGTGCGACTGGTCCAGGCAGCGGACAGCTTCTCCGAGGCCGTATTCATCGCCAAGGAGATCGGCCGTATGACCGGCGGCGTGGACATGCTGGAGGCCCAGGCCCTGGGCCACGAGCGGACGGTGCGGGCCTTTTCCGATATTGCGGTGCTCTGCCGCACCCACCGGCAGCTGGAGCTGGTGGAGAAATGCCTCCGCCACGACGATATTCCCTGTCTTGTCACCGGGCGGGAGGACTTCCTGGATGACCCGGCGGTTCGGGGGGCGCTGGGCTTCCTCCGTTCCCTGGTGGTGCCAGCAGACAACGCGGCGCTGGAGTCCGCCCTCCGGCTGCTGTGGAACTGCCCGGCAGATCTCATCCAGAAGGCCCAGACGCTCTGCCAAAAGATGGGCACGCTGGACTCGGCGGCCCTGCAGGAGGCGGTCCGGGGCCACGGCATTCTGGAAAACTGGCTGGACCGGACAGAGGTCTGGCTCCCTCTGGTCCAGACGGAAACACCCCGGAAGCTGGTGGAACAGTGGGAGGAACAGTACGGCACCTCTCCGGCCCTGGAACGCCTGCGGAACACGGCGGTATTCCACGAGGACTTCGACAGCCTCTGGGATGCTCTGGTCCTGGGCCAGGAGGCAGACCTCCGGCGGGCATCCGGCAAACACTGGGCCTCCGGCGCAGTGCGCCTGATGACGCTCCACGGTGCCAAGGGTTTGGAATTCCCTGCGGTGTTCCTGGCGGGTCTCTCCGCCGGAGCGATGCCCCTGGAGTCCCCCGGCCGCCCGGCGGATGCGGAAGAGGAGCGGCGGCTCTTCTTTGTGGGCCTCACCCGGGCCCGGGAGGAACTGATCCTCACCGCCGCGCCGGAGTTCTCTCCCTTCCTGCGGGAACTGCCGGAGCCGGTGGTCCGGGAGACCACCGGCCGCCGCCGGGTGGCGGAACAGCTGCGCCTGTTCTGAGCGCTTCCCCTTCTCCCAGTTCATACCAAAAGCCCCGGGCACACGTGTGTGTCCGGGGCTTCTCTCTTTTCCGTTGCCTTCAGCTTCGGTGTGCCCGATCCCTGACAGCGGCCAACAGCGCGTGACGCTCGTTGGGCAGGGAGTCATCCAGCACAGCGTTCAGCAGTTCCCGCAAAGTCTGTCCCACCGCGGGGCCGGAGAGTCCCATGGCCAGCAGGTCCCGCCCGTTCACCGCCAGCTGCCGCAGGGATACGCAGGCGCCCTCCACCAGCAGCTGGTCCAGGATGCATTCCGCCCTGTCGATCTCCCCCTGCAGGAAGCGGTACGCCGGGGCCTGAGCCAGATTGTCCGCTCGCTTCACATCCAGCAGACGCCGCAGGTCCCGCTCCCCCAGTGCCCCCAGTGCCCGAGCCACGCCCGGGCGGGTGCGTGGGATGTTGCGGTCATGCCAAGCCACCAGCTGCACCACCGTCTCCCGGAGAACCGTCTCGGCCCGGAGGCGACCCAGCATGGCCTCCGCCATGCGGGCGCTCTCCGCCGGATGGCCGTAAAAGTGTCCGCAGCCCAGCCCATCCACTGTAAAGCAATTTGGCTTTCCAATATCGTGAAGCAGCATGGTCAGCCGCAGCTCCGGCTCCGGTTTTACTTTCTCCATGGCATGGAGAGTGTGCTCCCACACATCGTAACAATGGTGGCCGTTCCGCTGGTCAAACCCCACCATGGGCAGAATCTCCGGCCAGAAGACGCCAGCCACATCCGGATAGGCCCGCAGGACCTCTGCGGCCCATTTTCCGGACACCAGCTTTTTCAGCTCCGCCCAGATCCGCTCCGGAGCAATGGCTCTCAGCAATTCCCGGTTCCGGTGGATGGCCACCGCTGTATCCGGATGGACAGTGACCCCCAGCTCCGCCGCGAACCGCAGTCCCCGCAGGATGCGGAGGGCATCCTCGCCGAACCGGCGGTCCGGCTCTCCCACACACCGCAGGACCTTCGCCGTCAGGTCTGCCCGGCCGCCCAGAGGGTCGTACAGGGTCCCCTGCAGGTCCGCTGCCATCGCGTTGATGGTGAAGTCCCGGCGCCGCAGATCCTCCTCCAGAGAGTCGGTGAACGTCACGGTCTCCGGCCTCCGGTGGTCCCGATAGGCACCATCCCGCCGGAGTGTAGTGATCTCCACGCCACCCTGCTCCGTCTTTACGGTGACGGTGCCGTGGCGCAGACCAGTTGGGACAGCCCGGCCGGCAAACAGGGCCATAGTCTCCTCCGGCCGGGCGGAAGTGGTCACATCCCAGTCCCCCGGCATCCGGTCCAGCAGGGCATCCCGGACGCAGCCGCCCACGCACCATGCACCATACCCCGCCGCCTCCAGTGTTTTCAGGATCTCCCCTACCGGAGCGGGGATCGTTACCGTTGTCATGTGCCCACCTCCCTTATGTCCATTCTCCTTGCGTATCGCGGATCAGCTCTGCGGGCCGTCCCATCGCCACTCCATAAGAAGTTCCGCTTCCCCAGTCTCGGGATCCACGCCCTCCTCCAGGACACGGAACCCCTCCCGCCGGTAGAAGGCTGCCGCCCGGAGGTTTTTCCGGTAGACCTGCAGGCGCAGCTGCCCGCGGCTGGTCTTCACGTGGTCCAACAGCTGCCGACCCACGCCGCCGGACCGGGCCTCCCTCCGGACGAAGATGCCGGCGATGTAGTCTCCCAGAAGTCCGATGAAGCCTGAAATTTCGGCCCGCGCCTCCGTCTCAAAGACCCAGACCTCCGCCCGGGCCAGCGCAGTCCTGACCTCTGCAAAATGTCCCAGCCAATAGGCTGCTGGGATGAAATCGTGGGCTTCCCGGTTGGCGTCCAACCAGATGGCCGCCACAGCATCCAGGTCGCCCTTCCCCATTCTTCGGATCATGGGCCTCCTCCATTCCTCCTGTACCTCGCGCTGCTCTGATGATACCACACCAAGCGACCCGCCGCAAGGCAGGGGCCACCGGATTCTGCCTTTTGAAGTATGATCGTGATTTCACGGAACAAGGAAATCTTCTGTCATTTGGGTGAAACTATGCCTGGATCTCCGCTCCTTCACAGCCGGTCATGTTTCCACCCGTGGGCAAAAGACGTGGGCAGCTGTTTTCCCCGCGGAACACAGCTGCCCATGTTGTCCAGGCGTGGAAGCAATGCCTTCCGCCCCTCAGGCTGGAATTTCGGGAACTGAATTGCACCCCAAAACAGGCCCGCTCTATGCCTTCTTCCGTGTCAGGAAAATCCCAAGGATTGCTCCTATCAAGAGCATCGGCGCAAACCTGACAAACAGCCATTCAAATGCGTGAAAAGCGACTCCAACAACGGCGGTTTCCGGATCGTGATAATTCCACCCCAGATAAGGACTCCCGCAGTAAATGAAAACTGCGGAAATAATTACGATGGCCGTACACAATCCAATAAGCAGGCAGCGAGCTGTTTTTCGCCGCAGCTCCTTCCCCTGTGCCAGCTGCAAATTTATGATCTCCAGCTTTTCGGAAACCGCTTTCAGGTCATCAGCCTTCGCCGCTGTGACAGGTTCTCCGAGCAGCGTGCTCACAGGTGTTTCAAACGCCTCTGACAGGGAGATCAGCATATCAGCATCCGGAACAGACAATCCCTGCTCCCATTTGGAGATGGTCTGCCGCACCACATTCAGCTTGATCGCAAGTTCCTCCTGCGATAGCCCTTTTGATTTTCTGATGGCTTTGATGTTTTCACATAACATAGGGAATGAACTCCTTTCTGGTTAACGCCATTGTACGAGAAACAGCCTGTTTTCGCAAGCAACGTATATTAACATTTGCGTTCAGACTGTGCAGGCGGCTTTTGGCTTCTTTCTTTTGCGGCAGGCAAGATTTGTTGATTCCTGCGGCACGTATCCAAACCGGCAAATTACGCAAAGCTGCCACAGGTATGCGGCAAATTACCTTCCTCTTACGGCTGCGCTCAGTTTGGTGAAGCCGACGGAATTGGGGCCGCCACCGCTGATCTTGAAACGGGGCCCTGGATTTCTCTGGTTGCATTTTCCGTCTTCTCATACTATAATGAAATATTTGGTAAGGAATTGCAGGTTTTTGGGCAACCTCATGGTATTCCCACAGAATCATCAGCGGCGCGCTGGCAGTGCGCTTCAGATAAGGAGTCTTTTCATGATGAACAATCTCCATCCCATCCGCGACTATATCGTCCCCGGCAAGCGGGCCCATCTGGTGGGCATCGGCGGCGTGTCCATGTGCCCCCTGGCGGAGGTGCTGCGGGGCATGGGCCTCCATGTCCAGGGCTCCGACATGACGGAGAGCGACACGGTCCGCCACCTCCGGTCCTTGGGCATCCCCGTGGCCATCGGCCACAACGCCGAAAACCTGGGGGACTGCGATCTGGTGGTCCGCACCGCTGCCGTCCACGACAGCAACCCGGAGATCGCCGGTGCCGTGGCCCGGGGTATCCCCGTGTACGAGCGGGCCCAGGCCTGGGGTGCCATCATGCAGCGGTATCCCAACGCGCTGTGCGTGGCCGGTACCCACGGCAAAACCACCACCACCTCCATGTGCACCCACATCTTCATGGCGGCGGAGGCGGATCCCACGGTGATGATCGGCGGCACCCTGCCCCTGCTCCACGCCGGCTACCGGGTGGGCCAGGGGGACACCATCATCCTGGAGTCCTGTGAGTACTGCAACAGCTTCCTCAGCTTCTTCCCCACCGTGGCAGTGATTTTGAACGTGGAGGAGGACCACCTGGACTTCTTCAAGGATCTGGCCGACATCCAGCACTCCTTCCGCCGGTTTGCGGAGCTGGTGCCCCCGGCGGGGTCCGTCATCGTCAACGCGGACAACGCCAGCGCCATGGAGGCGGTGGCCGGGCTGGAGCATCCCATCTTCACCTTCGGCCTGGACCATGCCGCCGACTGCACCGCCGCCAATCTGACGGAGGTGGACGGCAGGCCGGTATTCGACGTGATGATCCGCGGCGAGAAATACGCCCGCGTAGAGCTCCACGTCTACGGCCACCACAATGTTCTCAACGCCCTGGCGGCAGCCTCTGCGGCCTGGGCACTGGGCCTGCCGGGCCATGCGGTGGAGACGGGCCTGGCCTCCTTCACCGGCGCCGGCCGCCGATTCGAGCACAAGGGTACCTATCATGGGGCGGAGGTCTACGATGACTACGCCCATCACCCCGACGAGCTCCACGCCCTGTTCACCACCGCCAAGGAAATGGGGTATGAACGGCTGGTGGTGGCCTTCCAGCCCCACACCTACTCTCGCACCGCCAAGCTGTTCGAGCGGTTCGTGGAAGAGCTGAAAATCCCGGACGTGGCCATCCTGGCGGAGATCTTCGCCGCCCGGGAGCAGAACACCTTGGGCATCTCCTCGGCGGACCTGTGCCGCAATATCCCCGGCGCTGTGTACTGTTCCACCCTGGACAAGGCGGCGGCGGCTCTGCGGCAGGCGGCCCGGCCCGGCGACTTGATCCTCACCGTAGGCGCCGGTGACATCTACCGGGCCGGGGAAAAGCTGCTGGCGGGGGTGTGAGCCGTGGAGATCTCAGAGATCCGCACCGCCGCCCCGGCAGAGGGCCGCGCCGCCGTGGAGCTGGAGACCTTTGCCCTGCTGGACCGGCTGCACATCCCCTATGCTTGGGTGGCCCACGAGACCGCCGACACCATCGCCGACTGCGATGTGGTCAGCGAGGTGCTGGGCATCTCCATCTGCAAGAACCTGTTTCTCTGCAACCGGCAGAAGACGGCGTTCTACCTGCTGACCATGCCCGGCGGCAAGCCCTTCCAGACCAAGGTCCTCAGCGCCCAACTGGGCACCACCCGCCTCTCCTTCGCCCCGCCGGAGCTTATGGAGTCCATGCTCCGCTGCACCCCCGGCTCTGCCAGCGTGCTGGGCCTGGCCTATGACACGGAGCGCCGGGTCCGGCTGGTGATGGACCGGGCAGTCCATGACGCGGCCTGGTTCGGCTGCCACCCCTGCAAGAACGACGCCAGCCTCCGCCTGCGGACGGAGGACCTGCTGCATGTCTTTCTCCCCCACACGGGCCACGATGTGACGGTGGTGGACCTGTAACGGCATCTATGGAAAAACGAGGACCGGACCGGTCCTCGTTTTCTGTTTTCCCTCAGTGGGAAGAGGTCAGCTTGATGCCGACAATGCCCGTCAGCAGCAACACGGTGAAAAACATCCGGGCGGCGGTCACCGGCTCCTTGAAGATCAGGATGCCCACCGCCACGGAGCCTACGGCCCCGATGCCGGTCCAGACGGCGTAGGCAGTGCCCAGGGGAAGCGTCTTCATGGCCTGGCTCAGCAAATAGAAGCTGGCCAGCATCCCCGCAATGGTCATCACGGACCAGCCCAGCTTCGTGAAGCCATCGGACAGTTTCAGGAACGAGGACCAGAACACCTCCAGAAGTCCCGCGCATGCCAGAAATACCCATGCCATGCAAATCACTCCTCCTCTGACAGCAAAAAATAAAAGGCGCCCGCGCCCCGCATCTCCAATGGCCTACGGATGCAGGGGCAAACGCCTTTGTCCGCCCGGCGGCGGACCTATATTGATGTTTTATTTTACAGATTTCCCGGGAAATGTCAAGTCCTTTCTACCACAGAGCGGTAAAACCGCTCCCGGTCCTCCCGGAGCATCCGCAGCTCCCCGGTGGAGAGCATCTGCCGGATGCGCTCCGCCAGCCAGACGTCGCCGATGCCCGGCTTCTCCCGGCCCAGAACCTCTCCAATGATGTTGGCGATCTTCGTCTGGCCCTCGGGCAGATGGCGTCGGATCATTTCGTCGTAGAAGTCCTCCCCCACGCTGCGGACCCGGCCGTTCACCACCGCCCGGAGCGGGGCGTTCTCCTGCCGGAGCACCTCCCACCGATGGGCCATAGCGCCCAGCATCACCGGCGGCAGCGGCTCCTCCCGGGACAGGAAGCGTCCGAACAGCTCCGGCTCCACCTCGCCCCAACCCAGGTAGGTCTCCACGACGCCGTCCGGCCACTCCCGCCAGGGCGGCAGGAACACCACGCGGACGTCGGCCTTTGTGTCTTTCAGCAGGCTGGCAGCGTGGAGCAGACCGCAGGCGCCGTATGGCGTATGGTCCACCCAAATACGGACGGCGTCCCTAGAGCCGCAGGACCTCAATCGCTCCGCTGCCTCCAAATTCCGCTGCCAGTCCCGGTCCGTGGTCTCATCATCACCATCACACCACCGGCGCAGCAGGTCCCACCGGTCCGCACCCAGCGGTTCTCGGATATCCCCCATATCCAGTCCCAGGGACAAGACCAGTACATCACTCGGACTGCCGCCCAGGGGGATGGCCTCCCGTTCCAGGGCCGCCTGCCGCCGCTGGGCCCGCTGGATCTGGTGGATCTCCTCTCCCGCGGGCGCTTTTCCGTCATCGAAGCCGATGACCGTAGTAGATGTCACATTTCCGCCGTCCTCTGTGCGGCTGAGAACGAATCCGAGGCCTTTCCGTCCGCTCCTGCCGCAGCGCTGGGCCACCCGCAGGGCACCGCGGGTTGACATATCAAAACACAGTTCCAGCATGGTCTTGCCTCCTGGATGTCACGGCTGCTGATCTTCTCAGGGATCCAGCAATGCTTTCCCAAAGCCAAAGCCCCATTGATAGGCCCAGCCCAAGGACGTGAGCAGAAGCACCGTCAGCCCGTAGCCGAAGAGGAGCCCCGTCGCCAGCCGCCGGAGATTACCGCTCTCATAGGGCGTACAGAGCTGGAGAAGTCCGTCCGCAATCAACGGAACCAGCAGCACAGCCGCCACTCCCGCCGAGGGATGGACCGCCCACCAGGTTGCCAGCCCCGCCAGGATGCCCGCCAGCTCCCCGGTGCACCGGGCGCAGATGGGAAAGGGCGTTCCGTCCCGAAAATGGAAAGAGCGATCCGGCCGGCAGTGGCATCCGAAGAGAATCGGAAGCCACCGCCAAAGCCAGCGCCGCAGCTTAATAGGCATGCACCGCTGCGCTGATGCCCAGAGCCGCCGCCGCAACGTACATCAGTACATAGGCGATCACGCACACCAGGGCGCCGATGCCCGCCGCCTTGGCAGTCCGGGGCTTGGTATCCTTCCATATCAGGAACAAGATCAATCCTGCAATGGGAATACAGCAGCCCAGAAGCCCCCACAGGAAGCCGCCGTTGTCCGCTGCCGGTGGAGGATTATTCGGTCCTCCGTTCTGAGGAGTGCCGCATTTCGGGCAGACCGCCGCATAGTCATCGATCAATGCACCACATTTTCTGCAATAAGCCATCGTTTTTCCCTCCAAGACACAGTTTGCCGCGTTCGCCTCCGCGCTGTCCCAAAGCCGCGTGGCGCCCTCCACCTGAGGGAACCAAGCACCTTGATTGTATCGGTCCCCGCACCTGCTGTCAAGGCTAATCCGACAGATTCCAACCAAAAGGGACAAGGCAGGCAGCTTTCGCTGCCCGCCTTGTAAAAAGTCCGGGAGATCTTACTTCTTGCTCAACGCCTCGTCGATGGCCTTAGCCGCGGTCTTGCCGGCGCCCATAGCCAGGATGACGGTGGCAGCACCGGTGACGGCGTCGCCGCCGGCATAGACATTCTCGCGGGAGGTGAGACCGTCCTCGTTCACCACGATGCCGCCCTTCTTGTTGATTTCCAGGCCCTTGGTGGTGGACTTGATCAGGGGGTTGGGGCTGGTGCCCAGGGCCATAATAACGCAGTCCACGTCCACGTCGAACTCACTGCCGGGGACCTCGATGGGACGGCGGCGGCCGGAGGCATCGGGCTCGCCCAGTTCCATCCGGATGCAGCGGATTCCCTTCACATCGTCGTTCTCGTCCGCCAGCACCTCCACCGGGTTGCAGAGAGTCTTGAAGATGATGCCTTCCTCCTCGGCGTGCTCCACCTCTTCACGGCGGGCGGGCAGTTCCTCCATGCCGCGGCGGTACACAACATAGACCTCTGCACCCAGGCGCTTGGCGCACCGGGCGGCGTCCATGGCCACGTTGCCGCCGCCCACGACGGCCACCTTCTTGGGATGGATGAGGGGCGTGTCGGAATCGGGCAGGTATGCCTTCATCAGGTTGATGCGGGTCAGGAACTCGTTGGCGGACAGCACGCCCTTGTAGTTGACGCCGGGGATGTTCATGAACATAGGCAAGCCGGCACCGGAGCCGATGAACACGGCCTCAAAACCCATCTCATCCATCAGCTCGTCCACGGTGATGGTGCGGCCCACCACGGTGTCGGTCATGATCTTCACGCCGAAGTGTTCCAGCCGGGCCACCTCCTTGGCCACAATGGCCTTGGGCAGACGGAACTCCGGGATGCCGTACACCAGCACGCCGCCAACCTGGTGCAGCGCCTCGAACACGGTGACGTCATACCCCTTCCGGGCCAGATCGCCGGCACAGGTCAGACCCGCAGGGCCGGAGCCTACCACAGCTACCTTGTGGCCGTTGCTCTCCGGCACGGCGGGAGCGCCGCCCTGATGGCCGTGGGCATTGTGATAGTCCGCCACAAACCGCTCCAGACGGCCGATGCCCACGGGCTCACCCTTGATGCCCCGGATGCACTGGCCCTCGCACTGGTTCTCCTGGGGGCAGACACGGCCGCAGATGGCGGGCAGGCTGTTGGTGGAGGTGATGACGCCGAAGGCCTCGTCAAACTTGCCTTCCGCCACCTTGGCGATGAACTCGGGAATATGTACGTTCACGGGGCAGCCGTTCACGCACTTGGGGTTCTTGCAGTTCAGGCAGCGCTTGGCCTCGTCGATGGCCATTTCCTCAGTATAGCCCAGGGCCACCTCGTCGAAGTTCTTGTTGCGGACATCGGGCTCCTGAGAGGGCATGGGATTCTTCTTCAAAGACATATTGGCCATGATTATTCGGCCTCCTTCTTGAACAGGTTGCAGGTCTCCTCATATTTGTGGGCCTCAAAGTCCCGATACATCTGGTTCCGCTTGACCGCCAGATCCCAGTCCACCTTGTGGCCGTCGAAATCCGGGCCGTCCACGCAGGCGAACTTCATCTCGCCGCCCACGCTCAGGCGGCAGCCGCCGCACATGCCGGTGCCGTCAATCATGATGGGGCTCATGGACACGGTGGTGGGGATGCCGTAGGGCTCCGTGGTCTTGGAAACAAATTTCATCATCACCATGGGACCGATGGCGAACACCTCATCATACTGGTTGCCAGCGTCAATCAGCTCCTTCAGCGCCTCGGTTACAACGCCCTTCTGGCCATAGGAGCCGTCGTCGGTGCAGACCTTCAGTACGCTGCTTGCGGCCCGGAACTCATCCTCCAGGATCACCAGATCCTTGTTCTTGAAGCCGATGACGGCGTGGACCTCGGCCCCGCAGTCGTGGAACTTCTTCAGCACGGGATACGCGATGGCGCAGCCGACACCACCGCCCACCACGCAGACCTTCTTCTTGCCCTCGGTCTCGGTGGCCTTGCCCAGGGGGCCCACAAAGTCCTGGAGGCTGTCGCCCTCTTTCATGCGGCTCAGCTTTTCCGTGGTGGCGCCCACGGTTTGGACGATGATGGTGACGGTGCCCTTCTCCGGGTTATAGTCGTTGATCGTTATGGGGATTCGCTCGCCGTTCTCATCCACGCGCAGGATGATGAACTGGCCCGGCTGGGCCTTCTTGGCGACCAGGGGTGCCTCGATCTCATACAGGGTGACGGTGGGACGGAGGGCCTCTTTTCTCACGATACGATACATAGTGTTCCTTCTTTCCCGAATGATCGAATTTTGGTATTTGCGGCGATGTATCCTTCGGCACGACACATTGTCTATACTTTAACACAACCCCCGAAAGCAGTCAATCCGTTTTTGCGGGGATTCTGCGAAAAAAATAACAAACTTTCCAGCGCCCCTTCTGGCCGGTCAATCATCCTGTACAAAGGGTGATGCGCCGCCCCTCGGACCGGAGGACGCCCTCCTCCTTCAATCGCTTCAGCTCCCGCATCATGGCGCTGCGGTCCGTGGCGATGTAATCCGCCAGCATACTCAGGGAGAAGGGCAGCTGGAAGGTCCGGCTCCCCTCCTTCTCCGCCAGCTGGTTGAAGTAGCACAGGAGCTTTTCCCGGATGGACCGGCGGGAGAGAACGTCCACCCGCTCGGACAGGGCCTGGGCCTTGTCTGAGATCAGCCGCAGCATATTCTGCACCAGCAGGCTATGATGGGTGCAGGCCCGCTCACACCGCTTCAGAATATGGGGATAGTCGATGAACACCACGTCGCAGGCCGTGCGGCAGACCACTTCCAAGCTGTCCCGGCCGGAGGTGGAAAACGCCAGGCTCTTGCCGAACACACCGCCGGGGCCCAGCTCCTCCAGCACAGTGGCGACTCCCTCCTCGTCGATGCGGATCAGGGATGCCTCCCCCCGCTCCACCACGCCTACGGCGTTGCCAGCCGGGCCGGAGAAGTCGTAGATCACCTCGTCCACCCGATAGCTCCGCTGCACCGCCTGAAAGCAGTCCAGCATCTGCTGGTAATTCTCGTACCCGATGTCCTGAAACAAGGGGCTCTTTTTCAGTTCCTGTGGGGTCAACATCGCGGCCGCTCCCTTCTGTTGCATATATCACATTTTATAATAACAGCCTCTGTCGAAAAAGTAAAGACCGTTCTCCGGCAGATTTCATAGATTATTCACCAATTCCCCAGGCATTTCCTGTATACTTTTTTCAGAAGGCCGGAAAGGCCGAATACGGGCGGGCCCCCGCCCTTAGAAATGAGGCAGCAAAGTGAACATAGCTTATTTTCTGCTCCCGAAGCACAGCGTCGCCTATCTGTACGATGACTGCACCTTCCGTCAGGGACTGGAAAAGATGCGGCACCACGGCTATACCGCCATCCCCGTCATCAGCCGGGATGGGAAATATGTCGGTACAGTCAGTGAGGGGGATTTCCTCTGGCAGCTCCTGTCCAAGGACTGCGAGACCTTGACTGCCTACTCCATGAAGGACATGGAGCGGCTGCAGGTCCGGGACATTCTGCGGGGCAACAGCTATCCTCCCGTCCGGATCACCGTCACCATGGAAGAGCTCCTCCACAGCGCCATGAACCAGAACTTCATCCCTGTGGTGGACGACCTGGGGAACTTCACCGGGATCGTCACCCGAAAAGACATCATCCGCTACTTTGCGGAGCAGAAGGATGCGGCGGAGCCGCTGCCTTTGCGGAAGATCGTATAAACCGACCGGGAGACGGCGGGGCAGTGCCCCGCCGCCTTTTTTCTCCCCCGCTTTTATCCCATCATCTCATCCAGGGAGTATTTGCGCACCTGGCCTGGCGGGCCCCCGTCCCGGGTGGCCACTCCCGCCACATAGCCCGGAAAGGTGTCCAGAAAATAGAATCGCTCCCCAGGCTGGAGCGGGGTCTCCGACGCCAGCATGGTCCCCACGCCGGCGCCGCTGCGCTTGGCCCGGGCCTCCCGCCGGACCCAGCTCTGGAAGAAGGCCCGTTCCGTGGTCACATCCGCCAGACGCCGCATGGCCCGCTCGCTCACCGGCCGGATGTGCTCGATATCCACCCCCACCGGCTCCCCGGACAGGGCCACCAGCACCGCGCCGGTGGTGTGGCTCAGATTGAAGTGGACCTCCGGGAAATCCGGGAAGTAGGGCTTGCCCAGAGAGGTGAGCCGGATAGGCGGAAGCTCCCGCCAGCGGTACTGATCCCACAAGGCATGGCGTAGAATGAGATAGGCGCACAGGGGCTCCCGCCGCTTTTCCGACTGCTTGATCCGCAGCAGCCGCTCCTGCCGCTCCGGGGGCAGCAGGGGCAGCATGGCCTCCGTCTCCCGCTCCGTCAGCGGGCGCTCCAACCGGGCCGCCCAAAGCTCGATGGACATCTCACGCCTCCTCTCCGCCGCTTCGACGCTTTTCTACCATTTTACGCAGGCCGCGGCAGTCTGTAAACCCACTGGGCAAAAACTTTTTGAAAAAATCCAGCAAAAAAAGAGGAAATCCCAAAAGAACGGGGTATATCTAAAATGTCTCGTTTTGGGTACGCCCTCGCTTTCGGGTATGACCCTCGGGAAATCTGGCAACACTCACCGAAAGGAGGAGACCTTGACATGCCCTTTCCCCAGAGCTTTCTGGACGAGCTGATGGCCCGGAGTGACATCGTGGACGTGGTGGGCAGCTATGTGCAGCTGACCCGAAAGGGCGCGAATCTCTTTGGTCTGTGCCCCTTCCACAGTGAGAAGACCGGCTCCTTCTCCGTCTCTCCGGACAAACAGATCTACTACTGCTTCGGCTGCAAGCGGGGCGGCGGCGTTATCAACTTCATCATGGAGGAGGAGAATCTCTCCTTCCCGGATGCGGTGCGCTTTCTGGCCAAACGGGCGGGGATGGAGGTACCGGAGGAGGACGGCGACCGGGAGGCGGGCCGCAGGCGCCAGCGTCTGCTGGACCTGAACCGGGACGCGGCCCGGTTCTACTATCAGATGCTCCAACAGCCGGAGGGGCGGGCGGTGCAGGAATATCTGGACCGGCGGAAAATTCGCAGGGCCACGGCAGTGAACTTCGGTCTGGGAGCCTCTCTGGATGCCTGGGACGCGCTGATCCTGGCCATGACGAAGAAGGGCTATACGAAGTCGGAGCTGCTGGAGGCAGGCTTGGCGGTGCAGAACCGGAACGGCGGCCTGTACGACAAGTTCCGCAACCGGCTCATCTTTCCTGTCATCGATGTGCGGGGAGACGTGGTGGCCTTCGGCGGCCGGGTCCTGGACAAGTCTGAGCCTAAGTACATGAACTCCCAGGAGACACCGGTGTACTCCAAACGGCGGGTTCTGTACGGACTGAATCTGGCCAAGAAATCCAAGCGGTCCAACATCATCCTCTGCGAGGGCAACATCGACGTGGTAACGCTCCACCAAGCGGGATTCGACAACGCAGTGGCCTCCATGGGGACGGCTTTGACAGTGGAGCAGACACGGCTCCTCAGCCGGTTCACGAAGGAGCTGGTGCTGTGCTACGACAATGACAACGCCGGCAAGATCGCCACGGAGCGGGCGCTGGAGATCCTGAACAACTCGGAGTTTTCGGTCAAGGTCCTTCAGCTGCCCCGGCGGCGGACGGAGGATGGCAAACTGGTAAAGCAGGACGCCGACGACTTCATCAAGCTCCAGGGAAAAGACGCCTTCGAGGCGCTGCTGACCGGCAGTGAGAACGGCATCGAGTTCCGCATGGCCCAGGCGGCGGGTAAGTACGACCTCTCCAGTGACGAGGCCCGTGTGGCCTACTGTGAGGAGGTCAGCGCCCTGCTAGCCGCCCTTGCCAATCCGGTAGAGCGGGAGATCTACACCACCCGGGCCGCAGAGACCGCCAAGATCACGCCGGAGGCCATGAGGCTGGAGGTCCAGCGGGCCTTCAAACGCCGCCTCTCCCGGGAGAAGCGGCAGGAGCTGCGGCGGGACCTGAACCCGGCGGTCCAGCTCCAGCCCAAGGAGCGGGAGCTGCGATACGACAACATCCGCTCCGCCCGGGCGGAGGAGGGCATCCTGCGGCTGCTGATCCGGGACGAGAGCCTGTTCCCGGAGGAGCCGCCCCTGCGGGAGGAGCAGTTCTCCTCCCCACTGCTGGGCCGTGCCTTTACCACGCTGTGGCAGGCCAAGGCGGCAGGACGCGTCCCCTCCCTGGCGGCCCAGGCGGAGTTCTTCTCCCAGGAGGAGATGAACCATCTCACCGGCGTCTGCCAGCAGCCGGAGTCTCTGCGAAACGGACAACAGGCGCTGGCGGACTACATACGCATCGTACAGACGGAGGCCGAGAAGCGGCTGGGGGGCGGGACTGCCGACCCGCTGCTGGCGGCCACAGAAAAATACAAAGACAAAAAGGGTACTGGAGGAAAGCAGCATGGCAAATGAGTTTGAGTTGAGCCCCAAGGAGCTGAAGAGACAGGCAGACGCGCTCCTGGCGGCCGCAGATGCGGCGGAGAAGGCCGCGGAGAGGGAGCCGGCTGCAAGGTCTGCCAAAAAGTCCACCCGGAAAAAGGGGGAGGAGACGGCCCAGGAGGCCCCCGCCGTCATGACGGACGAGGAGGCCCGGAAGGCCGGCATCCTCCGGCTGGACGACAAGCAGGTGGCTGCGCTGCCCGCAGCCTCCTGGCTGATGAACAACGAAAAACTGCGGGAACTGCTGGCCCGCGGTAAGAAGAAGGGCAAGCTGGACTCCGCAGATCTGATGGACGCGGTGGATGACCTGAATCTGGAGAGCGATCAGATGGATCAGCTCTACGACTCCCTGGAGGCGCTGAACATCGACATCAGCGCCGACGATGCCCTGTTGGCGGACCTGCCGGATGACGAGCCCGCCGCAGAGGAGATCGCCGATGTGGAGGAAGAGGAGCTGGTGGATCCCAACACTCTGGTGAACAGCTTCTCCATCGACGATCCTGTCCGTATGTATCTGAAAGAGATCGGCAAGGTGCCCCTGTTGTCCCCGGATGAGGAGATCGACCTGGCCCAGGCCATGGGCGCGGGCAACGAGGCCGACCGGAAGCTGGCGGAGATTGACCGGCTCCGGAAGGAGGGGCAGGAGATCCCTTACTCCCAGGAGGAGATCGCCGCCTGGAAGTCCGCCCACGCCAAGGGTGAGACCGCCAAGCAGAAGCTGGCGGAGGCCAACCTCCGCCTGGTGGTGTCCATCGCCAAGCGGTACGTGGGCAGGGGCATGCTGTTCCTGGATCTGATCCAGGAGGGCAATCTGGGCCTGATCAAGGCGGTGGAGAAGTTCGACTACACCAAGGGCTACAAGTTCTCCACCTACGCTACCTGGTGGATCCGGCAGGCCATCACCCGGGCCATCGCCGACCAGGCTCGCACCATCCGCATCCCTGTCCACATGGTGGAGACCATCAACAAAGTGATTCGGGTCAGCCGCCAGCTCCTGCAGGAGCTGGGCCATGATCCCTCTCCCAATGAGATCAGCGCGGAGATGGGAATGCCGGTGGAGAAGGTCCGGGAGATCCTGAAAATTGCCCAGGAGCCCGTCTCCCTGGAGACCCCCATCGGTGAGGAGGAGGACTCCCACCTGGGCGACTTCATCCCCGACGAGGGGGCCAGTGAGCCCAGCGAAGCCGCCAGCTTCACCCTGCTGAAGGAGCAGCTGATGGATGTTCTCTCCACTCTCACTCCCCGGGAGGAAAAGGTTCTAAAGCTCCGCTTCGGCATCGAGGACGGCCGCACCCGCACCCTGGAGGAAGTGGGCAAGGAATTCAACGTTACCCGGGAGCGCATCCGCCAGATCGAGGCCAAGGCCCTGCGGAAACTGCGCCACCCCAGCCGCAGCAAAAAGCTGAAGGATTTTCTGAACTGAAAAAACACAGACAGGCGCTGTCCCGCATGGGGCAGCGCCTGTTGTCTCTTCTGATCTCCGTCACGACGGAAAGTCCTGGATCACCGTCAGAAAGTCCCGGCCGTACCGCTCCGCCTTGGCGGAGCCCACGCCGCTGACCGCACGCAGCTCCGTCGTGGTCCGGGGGCGGGAAATCGCCATCTCCCGCAGGGTCTTGTCCGAGAACACCACGTAGGCGGGGACTCCCTGCCGCCGGGCCAACTGGGCCCGCAGGGCCCGGAGGCGGCCGAACAGCTCCGCCGCATCCCCCTCCAGCTCCCCGGCCGCCGCCCGGCGGGCCGGGGCGGACCGGTCCTCCCGCAGCGTCTTCATCTGGAGCGTCGATTCGCCGTACATCACGTCCTCCGCCCGCTCCGTCAGCCGCAGCACCGGATACTGCCCCGGACTCAGCTCCAGCACGCCCTGGTCCAGCAGGAAGCGGATGCGCTCCTGGACCTCCTTCTGGGTCAGCTGACCCAAAGCGCCGTAGGTATCCTCCCGGTCCATGTGGTACTTCCGCACCCGCTCCGTGTCCGCACCGCAGAGGGTCTCCGCGATGACACCCACGCCGAAGTGCTGTCCGGTTTTGGCAATGCAGGCCACGATGGCCTTGGCGTCCCGGCTGACATCCACCTCTTCGAAGTTATGGAGGCAGTTGTAGCAGGCGCTGCAAGTGTCCGGCGCGTGCTCGCCGAAGTAGTGCAGGATATACTGCCGCAAACACCGGCGTGTCCGGCAGTAGCCGGTCATCTGCCGCAGCCGCTGCAGGTCCCGCTCCCGCAGCTGCTCGGCCGTCCGGGGATCCAAGTCCTCCCGGGGCTCGCTGTGGGTGATGAGAAACTCATTAGTCCGCACATCCTGGCCACTGTACAACAGGATGCAGCTGGAGGGCGCCCCGTCCCGGCCCGCCCGGCCCGCCTCCTGGTAGTAGCTCTCCATGTCCTTGGGCATATTGTAGTGGATGACATACCGGACATCGGACTTGTCGATGCCCATGCCGAAGGCGTTGGTGGCCACCATCACCTGCACCCGGTCGTAGAGGAAGTCCTCCTGGTTCCTCTGCCGCTCCTCTGGGGCCAGGCCAGCGTGATACCGGGCGGCGGCTACCCCCCGCTGGCGGAGGAAGTCGCACACCTCCTCCACATTCTTCCGGGTGGCACAGTAGACGATGCCGCACTTGCCGGGGCGGCCCTTCACCAGCTCCAGCAGCGCCGCCCGCTTGTCCGCAGGCTGCTGGACCTCAAAATACAGGTTCTCCCGGTCAAAGCCGGTGGTCAGCTCCAGCGGGTCCTGCAGGTCCAGCAGGCGGTGGATGTCCGCCTTCACGTCCGGCGTGGCGGTGGCGGTGAAGGCTCCCACCGGGGGCCGGTGGGGCAGGCTCTCCACAAAGGCGGGGATGTTCAGGTAGGAGGGCCGGAAATCCTGGCCCCACTGGGAGATGCAGTGGGCCTCGTCCACCGCCACCAGGGAGATGTCTGCCTCCCGCACAAAGGCCTGGAAGCCCTCGGTCTCCAGCCGCTCCGGGGCCACGTAGATGATCTTGTACCGCCCCGCCCTGGCCCGGTCCAGGGCCAGCAGATACTGGCGGAAGGTTAGGGAGCTGTTGAGAAACGCCGCCGGGATGCCCATCTGCACCAGCTGCGTCACCTGGTCCCGCATCAGGGACACCAGAGGCGAGACCACCAGGGTGATCCCCGACAGCAGCAAGGCCGGGATTTGGTAGCAGACGGACTTCCCCGCCCCGGTAGGCATGATGGCCAGCGCATCCCGCCCAGAGAGCAGCGCGTCGATGACCGCCTCCTGGCCGCCCCGGAAGACGTCGTAGCCGTAATAGGTTTTCAGTGCTTCTTCCTTGGTCATAGTCCCGTTCCCTCTGGGGCTGTCTTGCCCCTGTTTTCGCTTCCAGCATTGTAGCACATCTGTTCGCATAAGGCAAGGCCCCGGCGGTATACCGCCGGGGCCCGCATCCTGATCTGATTCAACCCAGCCAGCTGAGAAGCCGCCCCGCCTCCAGCGCCGCCAGGGTTCGGACACCGTCGAAATCCACATAGGGGTTGTAGACTGCCTCCAGCTTATCGTGGTTGGCTTTGGCGTCTTTCAGCGCCGCGGCCCCTTCCTCCCGCAGGAGTGCCGCCATCCGGGTCTGGAACCGCAGCCGGGCCTTGCCCTGAGGTTCCGTCATGGCGTCCAGCCGCACCCGGCGGAAGGGCTTCTGCCCGTACTCCATGCCGGGCCGGGAGGTGACGAAGGCCAGCCCCAGTCCGGGGATCAGCAGGTGCTCGATCCGCCCCGGCTCCTCCGGCGCGCAGCAGACGATGGTGTCCCAGCCGTTATCCGCCGCCGCCCGATGCAGCCGGGCAAGCATCTCCCCTGCCAGCTCCCAGCTGTCCGCCAGCTCATAGACCTTGGGGCACAGGGCGTCCACACTGTCAAACCGCCAGATGTACCCCTTGTGGGTAATACTGCCCAGGAAGCGGCGGGTGGTCTTCCCCGCCTCACCGCCCCGGCGGCGCAGCTCCCGTGAGAGAATGCCCGCCGTCCGGCGGTCCGCCTTCTCCCGGTCGAAGGTCTTCCGCACCGCCGCCACTGCATCCAGCTCCACCTGCCGGGCAGCCTTCAGATGGTGATAGGCCCGGATATATGCGGCCTTGTAGGCCCGGGTATGAGCCTTCACCTCCTCTGCCGCGGCCTTGGCGGCGGTGAGGTCGTAAAACCGCCCCAGGTCCACATACCGGTCCACCGCCGCAGGGTACCGGGGCTCCACCACATGAGGCGACGTACCATCCACCACGGCGCAGCGGAGCTCCGGCAGCACCACGCCGTCCAGGGAATCCGGGTCGCCGGAACACCATAAGTACTCCACCGGTGTGCCGGCCTCCTCCATGCTTCGGCCGATCTCCCGCATGAAGGTGGCCTTGCCCACGCCGGGGCCGCCTTTCAAAACCATCAGGTCATAGGTGTCTTCCAGGTCCACGATCTCCGAAAACAGGTTCTGGAAGCCGTCACCGCTGTTAGCGCCTGCGAAAAAATGGGTAACTTGAGCCATACGCTCCCCTCCAAGTGTTGTTCTTACACTCAGGCTATGCAAAAACAACTTGGCCTGACAGCGGTTTTTCACGGGTCAAAAGCCGGATGGATAAAATTCCCTCTGCCAAACCGGAAAATAGGAGATGCATTTTCTTCCATCATCTGTTATAATGAAGAGTACGAGACTGCGGCGGTGCCGGACAGGCCCGCCTTTCAGATAGGAGCGCCGATATGGACGAGGAGTACAAGCCCATTATCACGGACGAGGAGCGGGCCACCCGGCGGGCCCAGCGGGCGGAGGCCCGCCGAAAGAAGCAGCGGGAAAAGCGGCGGCGGCTGCTTCGCCGTCTGGTGCCCTGCGGGCTGCTGGCCGTTCTGTGTGTAGGCCTGGTGACCGTGGGAGCCCAGCTGATTGAAAAGCCTGCGCCGGAGATGGTTAAGGCCGAACGGCCCTTTCAGGTGACATCCGTCGCCAGCGCCCCTGCGCCGGAGCCCTATGCCAGGGCCGTGTCCGGCCCGGACACGATCCAGCTGGGAGAGGACTTTCCCAGCCGCTGCGCGGTCCTGGTTGACCTGGACACCCGGACGGTCCTGGCGGAGAAAAACGCGGATACTGTGATCTCTCCCGCCTCCATGACGAAGGTCCTGACGGTTCTGGTGGCCGCTGAGCACATCACAGAAGCGGAGCTGGACGACACCTTCACCATGACCATCGACATCACCGACTACTGCTATGTCAACGGGTGCAGCGTGGTGGGGCTGATGGTTGACGAAACGGTCCCGGTGCGTGAGTTGTTCTACGGCACCATCCTCTCCTCCGGTGCGGACGCGGCACTGGGGCTGGCCACTTATGTGGCGGGCTCCCAGGAGGCGTTCGTGGCGCTGATGAACGAAAAGCTGGAGGAGCTTGGCATCGCGGACACCGCCCACTTCACCAACTGCGTGGGACTGTATGACGAGGCCCACAAGTGCACGGTCTCCGACATGGCGGTGATCCTGGAGGCGGCCATGGACAACGACCTGTGCCGGGAGGTGCTGGGTGCCCGGACCTATGAGACTCTCCCCACTGCGGACCACCCGGAGGGGCAGATCCTCTCCAATTGGTTCCTGCGGCGGATCGAGGACAAGGATACCGGCGGCATTGAGGTCACCGGCGCCAAGACCGGCTATGTGGTGGAGTCCGGCAACTGCGCCGCCAGCTGCGGCGAAACAGCGGACGGCAGACGCTATATCTGTGTGACGGCAGACGCTTACAGCTCCTGGCGGGCCATCTATGACCATGTGGCGCTGTACAAAACCTATTGTTCCCCCGCAGATGACACCACAGAGGATGGCGGGGCGGCGGATCCCCTTGTGGAACCGGTGGCCCCCACCATAAAAGACACCACGGAACACGAAAGCGGAGCGTCCCTGTGACGCTCCGCTTTTTTCCGCTCAAAAGCCTCTGTTTTTCAGATCCGCTACCAGGGAGACATAGAACTCCCGGACGTCGAAGCCGGGAATGTTCTCCCGATTCAGATCCACCACATCCCCGTGTGAGATGCCCCGGTGCCCCCTTGGCTCCAGCAGGGTGAACTGATCGCCCCATTTGGCGGAGTCCACCGCCACCAGCCCGTCGTTCAATCCATCAAAGTGCTTGACGATGGGATAGGTCATGTTCAGAGGGAACTTGCCGTGCTGGGCCTTTCTGCAATAGGACATGACGCTCTGGTAAAAGACGCCGGGGGCGTCCGGGGTAGCCGCGTTCCTGGCCTCGCAGGCAGAGGCGGTCAGATCTGTCACCGCCGCCAGGAAGTCCGGGGCCTCATCCCCCAGCCGCTTCAGGGCGGCGTTGTAGGTATCTGCGATCTTCTGCCGAGCCGCTGCAGGGATCTTCTTCAGCAGATATTCGGCAAAGATGCAGCCCCGGTGGGGCGTGTTGATGGTGGTGAGGCTGGCCACACAGGGGGCACATCCAGCGTGGGCGATGGCGGCCCGGCTGTCCAGTCCCCCCTTGGAGTGGGCAATGATGTTCACCTTCTCACAGCCGGTCTCCGCCAGGATCTGCCGGATACGGTCCGCCAGCTCCCGCCCGCTGTCCTCCACCGCGGCGGCGGACTGCTGCTGTCCGTAGTACACTGTTGCGCCGTTGCGCTGGAGCTCCTTGGGAATGCGGCCCCAGTAGTTGACATAGCGGAAGTCCCGGAAGAACACCCCGTGGACCAGAAGGATCGGGTATTTCGTCTTACAGATCTCGCTCTCCGCCCGGGCGGTGTCCAGCTCCCACTTCTCCGTCTCGAACTCCGCCTCGTCGGCGGTGATGCGGATAATCTTCCGCAGATACCAGATGTTGAGAATGGGGATCCACCCGCACAGGGCCGCCAGCACCCGGTGCTTCAGGCCCAGCTGGACGGAGGTGAGATACACCCGGATCATGCCGTTCCAGAAAACGATGGCCTCCAGCAAGACAGCCCAGAGAACGCCAAAAGCCGCACCTGCAACAGCTGTTCCAGCGGCAAGGCTGTTCTCCGGCGTTATCATGGAAATCTGGCACCACAGCCATACCATCTGCACAAAGACTGTGACCGTAGCTGTAATCAAAAACAGGCGCAGCAATTCGCAGCCGCTTTTCAAATACCAGATCCGCTTTGTAGGCGCACCGCTCTTCTCAATGGGCCGCAGATTAAAATAGAGAAACTCCCCCAGAAGCAGTATCGTCGTCAAGAGCCAGCTCACCGGGCCAAACGCATAGATCAGAGAAACCCAGTTGGCTGTGACCGCCATCAGAAAGGCAAGAACCCACCGCCTCACAGATACACCTCATTCTCCTTGGGTTCTGTGAAGTTCTGCTCCAGCATGGCCACGTGGGACAAAAAGGCCGGGTCATCAAAGTACTTGGCGTGCTTCGTGCACTTGCGGACGCACCGCTGGCACTTGATGCAGGTGCCGGGCACCTCCGCCACGTTGGAGGGATTGATGGCCCCCATGGGACACAGGCGGGCGCAGGCGCCGCAGTCGGTACACTTGCCCAAATCCGTCTGGGGCTTGGCCTTCAGGAACTTGACGGGCTGGCCGTCCGTGCCCTTGGGCACGTAGTAGGGCGCCGCCGCATCGCCCGGCACGGCCACCGGAGCAGGGATGTCCGTCAGGTCTTTTACCTTGTCCGCAATGCGGGCCGCGAACTCCCCCATCTGCCGCTTGTCATCCCAGTCCGGGCGGCCGTCCGCCAGCGCGTCCGTAAAGGCGTGGCGGCACGCAAAGGCGCCCCCGGCCACGGTGTGGAAGCCGTCCGCCTCCAGCGCGGCGCACAGCTCCGCCAGGGAGTTGTCGTAGGACCGGTTGCCGAAGGTGACCACCCCCACCGCCAGGGCGCCGTTCCCGTGGATCTGCTGCTGGACATAGGGCAGCATCTTGTTGGGCAGCTTTCCCGCATAGGTGGGCATACCGAACACCACCAGATCTCCCCCCGTAAAAGACAGATCCTCCGCCCGGTCTGACGGGCGTGTGAAGTTCCTCCGCTCCAGAGGGACGCCCAGCTTCTCCGCCAGGGTCTCCGCGATGGTGTTCACCGTCTTGTCTGTGTTGCCTGTGGCGCTCCAGTACGCCGCGCAGATCCGCTTGACTTCCATGATGTCTCCTCTCCTTCCCATTTGTGACAGCGCCCGCCCGGGGATTTTCCCCAGGCGGGTGCTGAACGCTGCTTACAGCGAAAAATCTTCCTCTTTCAGCCGTTCAGTCTCCAGCGCTGCCGGCCGGGGCGGCACCCGCTTCAAGGGGTCGTATTTGAATGCCAGGCAGTGGTGCTCCACCGCCACGATGCCCCGCTTGACGCAGGCCACCTCCCGCTCGTTGATCTGCTGGCCCCGCTGGCAGTAGGCACAGCGGGGATCCATATCCTTCCGAAACAGCATGGTCCTCCCTCTCCTCTTCTTCCGGTCACAGGGTGTACAGCCGAATGGCACCGTCCTCCACCGTGGCCTTCACCTGGGTGATGGGATGCTCGTAGCTGTCGATGATCTTTGTGGCCATGGGGTCCTCCAGCTCCTTCTGGATGGTGCGCCGCAGGTTCCGGGCGCCGTAGGTCAGGGAGTAGGACTTCTTCGTCAAAAGCTCCACCAGTGCGTCGTCGTAGATGAAGGTGATGCCTTTCTCCTTCAGGGAACCCACCAGTTCGTTCAGCATGATACGTGCGATGCCGTGGAAGTTCTCCTCGCTGAGGCGGTTGAAGGTAATGACCGCGTCCACCCGGTTGATGAACTCCGGCCGCAGGAACTGCTGGAGCGCCTTCATGGCCCGGTCGGCGTCCTGCTCGTTCACGGAGCGGCCGAAGCCCACGGTGCCCTCCTTGGTGGCGCTGCCGGCGTTGGAGGTCATGACGATGATGGTATTCTCAAAGTTCACCTTGCGGCCGTGGGCGTCGGTGATCTCGCCGTCATCCAGGATCTGGAGAAGGATGTTCAGCACATCGGGATGGGCCTTCTCAATCTCGTCGAAGAGGACCACGGCGTAGGGCTTGCGGCGGATCTTCTCTGTCAGCTGGCCCGCCTCGTCATACCCCACGTAGCCCGGAGGGGAGCCCACCAGACGGGAGACGGAGTGCTTCTCCATGAACTCCGACATATCCAGCCGGATCAAGGCATCCGGCGTGTTGAAGAGGTCTGTTGCCAGCTGCTTCACCAGCTCTGTCTTGCCCACGCCGGTGGGCCCCACAAAGATGAAGCTGACAGGCTTGTGCTTGGGGGAGATGCCCACCCGGTTCCGCCGCACCGCGGCGGCTACGGCGGACACGGCCTCGTCCTGGCCGATGATATGGCTCTTGAGCCGCACTTCCAGCTGGCTCAGGCGCTGGAACTCCTGCTCCCGGATCTTGGCCGCCGGGATTTTGGTCCACAGCTCGATAACATGGGCTAGATTCTCCATGGAGAGCTGTGGATCGCCCTTTTCCAGCAGACTGTTCAGCTCTGTGTTCAGCTGGAGTTCCTTGCTCTTCAGCTCCGCCATGCGGGCGTAGTCGCCCTCGGCCTTCTCCTCCTGCTCCTCCAGCATGGTGCGCTCTTTCTCATAGTCGTCCAGCTCCCGCTGAATCTCCATGCGGCGGGAGATATCCGGGTCTTTCAGATTCAGGTCGGAACAGGCCTCGTCGATCAGGTCGATGGCCTTGTCCGGCAGGAACCGGTCGGTGATGTACCGCTCACTGAGCAGCACCGCCTGACGCAGGATCCCCTCAGAGATCTTCACCCCGTGATACTGCTCATACTTGGGGGCCAGGCCCTGGAGAATCTGCACGGAGTCCTCAATGGAGGGCTCGTTCACCGTCACCGGCTGGAACCGCCGCTCCAGAGCGGTGTCCTTCTCGATGGACTTGCGGTACTCGTTGAAGGTGGTGGCGCCAATCACCTGGATCTCGCCCCGGGAGAGGGCGGGTTTCAGGATGTTGGCGGCGTTCATGCTGCCCTCGGCGTCGCCGGCGCCCACAATGTTGTGAACCTCGTCGATCATCAAAATAATGTTCCCCAGGCGCTTCACCTCGTCGATAAGGCCCTTCATCCGGCTCTCGAACTGGCCCCGGAACTGGGTGCCGGCCACCAGAGCTGTCAGATCCAGCAGGTAGACCTCCTTGTTCCGCAGCTTGAAGGGCACGTCGCCCTTGGAGATCCGCTGGGCCAGCCCCTCCGCGATGGCGGTCTTACCCACACCGGGCTCACCGATCAGGCAGGGGTTGTTCTTCTGGCGGCGGTTCAGGATCTGCACCACCCGCTCGATCTCCTGCTCCCGGCCGATCACCGGGTCCAGCTTGCCCTCCTGGGCCCGCTGCGTCAGGGAGATGCAGTAGTTCTCCAGATATTTGCGCTTGCCGTTCTTAGGGTCCTTGCGCTCCTTTTCCCGGCTTCGGGCACCGCTTTCCTCCTGGCCGCCGCTCTCGCCGCCCTTGGCGGCCTCGCCGGAGAACAGGCGGTTCAGGAAGGGGAAGGTGGCGGTCTTGCCCTCTTCCTCCTCTTCCCCGGCGTCCTCGCCGCCGGGCAGGTCCTCGATATTCTCCACGCCGCTCATGGCCTGGAGCATCTCATTGTTGAGCGTGTCCAGATCCTCGTCGGAAATGCCCATGCGCTTCATCATATCGTCCACCTGGGGCAGGCCCAGCTCCTTGGCGCATTTCAGGCACAGGCCCTCGTTGGTGGTCTTGTCCCCCTCCATTTTGGAGATGAAGACAACGGCCACGTTCTTCTTGCATCTTGAACAAAGTGTCGGCTGCATCGTGTAAATCCCTCCAGAAATCGTGACGCCGGCGGGGCAACGGCCCCGTTCGTCATTGCAGAAGCGACAGCGCGCTCAGGGGCGTGTGTGTCGCAAAAAATCGTAAAATATGGGTGGCTGAGACGGTGTCTGTCTCAAAGGAGACGCCGAAGCGCCGCAGAACCCAGATGGCTAGAAACAGCACCAAGGCCCCCTCGATCAGGCCGATCACGGCGCCGCCCAGGGAGTTGACCAGGTGCAGCCCCGGCAGCTGCAGCACCAGGTCCATAGCCCGGATCAGCAGCTTCAGCAGGATCGTCAGTCCCACGAAGGAGACCAGGAACAGCGCCGCATAGAGAATGGACTGGGCCAAACTCTCCACCACGGCCATGACCAAGGAGACGCCGGTGTCCTGGATCTTCTCCTGCGTCTGGCTGGCCAGGGAGTTCCGCACGTCCTCGTCCAGTCCCATCAGGGCCAGCAGGTCCTCGATGGCGAAGCCCTCGTCCACGTCCTCCTCCGGCATCTGAACCTCCTGGGACTGCCGGGCCATAGCCTCGTCCACCTTCGTCTCGATTTGCTCCCGGATCAGGGGCGTCACCAGACGGGCCGCCGGGGCGGCCAGGGTATTTGCGATGATGGCCGCCCCCACCAGGGCCACGATCACCACCGCCAATCCCGCCAGGGCCCGGAAAAGGCCCCTGTGGGCACCGTAGATGACCGCAGCGATCAAAACCACAGCCATAATCACGTCTATTATAACAGGTGTTGTCATGCTTGCCTACCTTTTTGCTCGTAAACGTTTTGTGAATTCCAAGATCAATGTTTCCCACTCAAGGCAGGAACAGGTGGGCGCTCTCTGCCGCCAGCAGCAGGGCGGAGCCATCCTGGCGCATCAGAACCGACCGGGCGTAGTCCGTCCCCTCCAGCTGAGCATAGATCTCCAGCTCCTCTGTGTAGATCACCACGCTGTCCATATACAGCACCGCCAGATACCGTCCGGCAGCGGAGATGCTGAGGATCTCCTCGTTCACGTCCAGGGCGGCGATCTCCTGCCCGTCCGTGTCCACCGTCACCAACCGGCCCACACCGCCGGACTTGTACCGGTTCAGCAGCAGGGCGGTGAAGCCGTCCCCGTGCAAGTCGTATTCCCGCAGATAGCTGCCGGCATAGGAGTAGGTAGCGCGCACCTCCCCGGCCGGGGACGCGTAGGTCAGGCAGGTGTCGGACACCGTCACCAGCTGGCCGTCCTGCTCTCCGACGGCAGCCACCAGACCGTCGGTCACATCGTAGTCGGCCGCCGGGTCTACATTTCCTGCCGTCTCCAGGCTGTAAAGTACCATGTTGCTGACGAACACGCTGTTCTCCTGGCCTAAGGTCACCACCGCCAGAGTGTTATCGTCATCTGTCACCCGGGCGTCGATGACAAACCGGTCCGACGCGGTGAGTGAAAACACCTCCGTCCCCTGGCTGTTATAAGCGGTGACGCCGCCCTTGTAGCCCGGCAGTTCTGTGGTCACAGCCAGCCAACCGTCTTCATTCAGCCGGGCGGAGAAATAGGGGGCGTCCTCCGGTGCGGTGAGCGTGAGGATCTCGCCCCCCTCGTCCACCACATACAGCTCTGTGCCCCCCACGTCGTAAGCCACAGCCCGGCCGCCGCCCGTCTCCAGGGCAGGGGCGCTCATCCGCACGGATGTGGACCAGATCTCCTCTCCGCCCCGCGCCAGGACCTGCAGCTTTGTGTCGGAGAGCACCACCAGGGAATCCCCCAGGACGGCAAAGCGGTTGCTGTCGGAGGCGTCGTAGTCGTACTGGGCCTCAGCAGTGCTCTCCTCTCCGCTGCCGTAGGAACACAGCCGCCGCAGGGCGTCAAAGCCGGTGCCGTCCCGGTACGCGGCCACGAGCACCACGCCCAGCACCGCCGCCAGCACCAGAAAGAAGATCCCAAAGCGGCGCAGCCGTCCGCCCTTCCGGGGAGCCTCGTCCTCTTCCCCGTCGTTGTCGTTCCAGATGTCGTTCGTCGTATCAGCCATTGAGCCGTTCATCCTCATACCAAAGTCTTGTCAGGTACAGTCCCCCCGGCGGCACCGTGGGACCGGCGGCGGTGCGGTCCCCCCGCTCCAGAATGCCGGGGATGTCCTCCGGGGTGAACTTGCCCTCCGCCGCGTACAGCACGGTGCCGGTGATGGCCCGTACCATGTTATACAAAAAGCCGTTGGCGCAGACCTTCAGTTCCAACAGATCTCCGTTCCGGGTCACGTCACAGTAATAGATGGTGCGGACAGTGGACTTCGTCTCCGTGCCCACGGAACGCACCGCCGCGAAGTCGTGGGTGCCCACGAACATCCCCGCTGCCCGGTTCAGGAATTCCTCGTCCAGGTGCTTGGGATAGAAGTAGGCCCGGTTGACGTAAAATGGGTTCTTGAACCGGGAGTTGTAGATGCGGTAGGTGTACTCCTTCTTGATGCAGGAGCCGATGGCGTTGAAGTCCTCCGCCACCTCGAAGGCCTCCTTCACCGCGATGTCCTCCGGCGTGTGGGTGTTGACGGCGAAGGGGAGCCGGTCCACGGGAATGCGGCTCTCCGTGCGGAAGTTGGCGATGTAGTGCTCCGCGTGGACACCGGCGTCGGTGCGTCCGCAGCCGGTGAGGTGTACCGGGCCGCCGCAGATGTCAGCAATGGCCTTCTCCAGGGTCCCGCAGACGGTGACCGCGTTCTTCTGCACCTGCCACCCGTGGTAGGCGGTGCCGTTGTACATGAGTTTCAGGGCAATGTTGCGCATAAGCTCTCCTTTGGCAGTTCCGCCGCCCGGGGTTCCCGGCGGGAACGCTCTTTTTATCCGGCAGGGCAACTCAGCGGTTGACCGCCGGGTTGTCTGTCCGCCCCAGCAGATAATCCACAGAGCAGTCCAGATAGTCGGCGATGCGAGCAAGGGCAATACAGGACATTTGCTTGCCTTTTGCAAATTCTGATATCGCGTTAATTCCCATGTTCAAATCAGACAGCATGTCTTTTGTGCGGATGCCTTTTTCTTTGAGGCGCCATTTAATGCGGTCTGCAATGTCTTGTGTAACATACATAAAATTTGCCCCGCCTTTTGTAAAGCTCTAAAATCACGAAAAAGCGTGAAAAACATCTTGATAATCACGCTATTACATGATAAAATCCATTTAGCGTATAAATAAGAAATACCATACCACAAAAAGGATATCGGAACAACACATATTAAGGAGGAATCCCCATGACAAGCATTTCGGAAACTCTGTTCGACACCTACGGCGACAGCCTGATGCAAGAGTATGCGCCCTATGATGAGGCGGAAATCCTGGCGGCGCTGGACCGGATGTCCATGCCGCAGGACATGCAGATCCAGGTCTGTGATCTCCTCTCCAGCTGCTATCTCCGCTGGGGCACGGCTGCCTTCGCCATCGGCCTGCGGCTGGGCCTCTCGCTGATGCAGGATTGCTCCGGTCGCCGTCCGCGGATCTGACGGACTCCCCTGTGCGGCGCCGCAGTTCATGTATCCGGGGATAAGCCTTCCGGGGCGGCCGGAATCTCCTGCCGTCCTGCGCCTCTTCCGCCAGCGCCCCGTCCCGTTTACGGCCAGACCAGCACCGGGGTGTTGGTGACGGGCCAGCCTGGCGCCAGCCGGTCCTCCTTTACCGTCCAGGTCCGGACAGGGAACTCATATCCCAGGCCCAGGCCGTCCACGCAGAAGAACCGCACCTCCAGCTGGTCCCCGGCGGCGCAGGATACCGTCCCGGTGCCCTCCCAGGTGCCGGATTCCTGGCCGGAGGCGGCCGGGATGGTCTCCTCCAACTGACCGTTCCGGTACAGGCGGAATGTCTGCTCGGAGGCTGCGGCCGCCTTTTCACGCAGCCGGACGGCGGCGGTAATCCGGGCTTCTCCTTCCTGCAGGGCCGCCTCTCCGCTGCGGCTGGACAGCGCCATCGGCAACAATCCGGTGGCACGGCCCTCATAGAGCCGCTCTGTGGCCGTATCGCCGCCGGTCCGGACCGTCACCAGAATCTGGAGTGAGGTGCTGTCCGCAGGCACCGCCGCCTGACCGGAGAAGATTCCATCCCCGGACCGGGTCAGCTCCACCTGGGCCAGACGCTTGCGCTCCGCGCCGCCCTGATAGACATTCAGGGTGGCTTCCGCCGACTGGTCCGGCGTAGTCAGGGTCAGGGACACCCCAAGCTCCACCTGATGGGCCGCGGCGTCCAGCCGAAGGGGCGTCAGCTCATAGCGCTCCAGCAGCGACTCCTCCGGCTGCGGGGCGGTTTGGGCGGCCGCTCGTTCCAGCGCCTCCTCCTGCTCCTGGAGGCGGTTTTGTGTGCTTTTCAAGTCCAGGCGGAGTTCTCCCACCTCCTGTTGGAGCGCGGAATACGCCGTCTGAAGTTCCCCCAGCTGTCCTTGCGTCTCCGCCAGGGCTGCTGCCAGCAAAACCACAGCCGCAGTCAGGGCCCAAAGCCAGATGTTCTGCTTCTTCATAGGACTCTCCCCTCTCTGCCAAAACACAGCCGCTCCGAATCAGGCCATGTCCACTATCCATGATTTCCAGTCATGCGTCCGGACGGATCTCGATGATTACCAGCTCCGGGCGATTGAAAATGCGGGGCAGCCGGACGGCAGACTGTCTCCCCTACATTCCCCCCGGAGAAAATCCTCTTCCGGTGAGGCCGGTCAGCGGTTGACCGCCGGGTTGTCTGTCCGCCCCAGCAGATAGTCCACAGAGCAGTCCAGATAGTCAGCGATGCGTTCCAGCTTTTCCGCTGACGGAATCTGTCCGCCTTTTTCCAGGTCATAGATAAAATTCCGGTTGATCTGTGTCTGCTCCAGCAAATTTTTGACTGAAATTTTCTGCGCTTTGCAGCGGGCCTTAATTCTGGCTGAGGTAGTCAAAACATCCAAAGGACCATTCCCTTTCTTAAAATACAGTTTTTTCTGATCGTTCTGTTGACTTACAGAAATTTCTGTATTATACTGGTTTCATCATTCCGAAATGATACCATAAAAAGCTGTATTCGCAAAGGAGTGTCTCCTATGCCATCCGTTTTTGAGCTTCTGTTCGATACCTACGGCGACCATCTGATGCAGGAGCAGGCGCCCTATGATGAGGCGGAAATCCAGGCGGCGCTGGACCGGATGTCCATGCCGCAGGACATGCAGATCCAGGTCTGTGATCTCCTCTCCAGCCGCTATCTCCGCTGGGGCACGGCTGCCTTCGCCATCGGCCTGCGGCTGGGCCTCACCCTGGGCAGCCAGTCCGCGGACCGGCAAATCGTTACGTAAATTGCCGCAGGACGATGATCCCCGCGGTGACGGCCAGCCCCAGCACCAGGGCCAGATAGTCCCGCCCCTCGTACTGCAGCACATGGAGCTTGGTGCGTCCCTCGCCGCCGTGGTAGCAGCGGCACTCCATGGCCACCGCCAGCTCGTCCGCCCGGCGGAAGGCGCTGATGAACAGCGGCACCAGAATGGGGATCAGGGCCTTGGCCTTCTGGATGATATTCCCGCTCTCAAAGTCCGCGCCCCGGGCCTTCTGAGCGGACATGATCTTGTCTGTCTCCTCGATCAGGGTTGGGATGAACCGCAGGGCGATGGACATAATCATGGCCAGCTCATGGACCGGCACATGGATTTTTTTCAATCCGCCCAGCAGGCGCTCCAGCCCGTCGGTGAGGCTGATGGGGCTGGTGGTGTAGGTCATCAGGAACGTGCCCATGATCAACAGCATGATCCGCAGCACCATGAACACGGCGTTCTGCAGACCCTCCGCGGAGATCCGCAGGAAGCCCAGCTCTGCCAGGATGTGCTCTCCCGGCGTGAAGAACAGGTTCAAAATGCCGGTGAACACGATGATGAACACCACCGGCTTCAGCCCCCGCACCAGGGATTTGATCCCTACTCGGGAGATGCGGACACACACTGCCAGCACCGCCGCCAGAATGCCGTAGGCCAGCAGGCTCTTGGCGCAGAACAGCGCCACGATGTAAAGGACCACCAGCAGGATCTTCGTCCGGGGGTCCAGGCGGTGGGCCACGGTGTCGCCGGGGAAAAACTGGCCCAGGGTGATGTCCTTCAGCATCCCGTCTCCCCCCTTCTCAGCGCCAGCAGCTCCCGCTCCAGGGCCTCCACGGTGTAGACCGCAGGGTCGATGGCGAGGCCCTGCTCCCGCAGGCGCATGGCAATACGGGTCACCTGTGGCACGTCCAGCCCGGCAGAGAGCAGCTCCTCCGCCCGGGCGAACACCTCCGCCGGAGTCCCGCTCATCAGCACGTGAGCGGACTTCAGCACCAGGATTCGGTCTACATTCCGGGCGATCTCGTCCATGCTGTGGCTCACCAGGATGATGGTGCGCTTTTTATTGCGGTGGTAGTCCCGGATGTTGGCCATCAGGTTCTCCCGGCCCGCCGGATCCAGTCCGGCGGTGGGCTCGTCCAGCACCAGCACCTGGGGGTCCATAGCCATGACCCCCGCCAGGGCCACCCGGCGCTTCTGGCCGCCGGAGAGCTCAAAGGGGGACTTGTCCAGCTGATCGTCCCGGATGCCCACCAGGCGGGCGGCCTCCCGGACACAGCGGTCCAGCTCCTCCCCGGTCTTGCCCTGGTTGATGGGGCCGAAGGCGATGTCCTTGTACACCGTCTCCTCAAACAGCTGGTACTCCGGGTACTGGAACACCAACCCCACCTGGAAGCGGACGTCCCGGATCTTCTTCGGCTCCGCCCAGATGTCCTTCCCATGGAGCAGGATCTGCCCCGACGTAGGCCGCAACAGGCCGTTCAGATGCTGAATCAGGGTGGATTTGCCGGAGCCGGTGTGGCCGATGATCCCTAAGAACTCCCCATCGTACACGTCAAAGCTCATGTCCTCCACCGCGCTGCGCTGGAAGGGCGTGCCCACGCTGTACGTGTGGGTCAGATGTTGTACTTGCAGTATCGGTTCCAATGTTCTCTTCCCTTCCGATTACTTGGAAACGGCGGCCAGGATGGCGTCCGCGCACTCCTCCACCGTCAGGGCGGTGAGGGGCACGTCCAGCCCGTCTTTGCGCAGCCGGTCCAGCAGGTCCACCGTGTCCGGCACCGTCAGTCCCATGGACCGCAGCCGCTCCACCTGTGTGAAGACCTGCCGGGGCGCGCCGTCCATAATGACTTTTCCGTCGTCCATGACCACAACCCGGTCGGCGTCCTCCGCCTCGTTCATGTGGTGGGTGATGAGCACCACAGTGATGCCCTTCTCCCGGTTCAGCCTGTGAACGGCGGAGAGCACCTCCCGCCGGCCCACCGGGTCCAGCATAGCGGTGGCCTCATCCAGCACGATGCATTCCGGCTCCATAGCCAGCACGCCGGCAATGGCGATCCGCTGCTTCTGGCCGCCGGAGAGCAGATGGGGCGCGTGGCGGGCGAACTCGCCCATGCCCACCGCCGCCAGGGCGTCGTCCACCCGCTGCCGGATCTCCCTGCTGGAAACCCCCAGGTTCTCCGGGGCGAAGGCCACGTCCTCCTCCACCACGTTGGCCACGATCTGGTTGTCCGGGTTCTGGAACACCATGCCCACCGTCCGGCGGATGGCCAGCAGCAGATGTTCGTCCAGGGTGTCCATTCCCTCCACGTACACATGGCCCCCGCAGGGCAGCAGAACACCGTTGAGCGTCTTGGCCAGGGTGGACTTGCCGGATCCGTTGTGGCCCAGCACCACCACGAAGGAGCCCTGCTCAATGGTCAGGTCCACGCCCTTCAGGGCCAGAACCGGCTCCGCTCCCTCGTCCGCCGGGTAGGCGTACTGTAAATTCTCCGTTCGGATGATCTCCGCCATAGCTGTCCTCATTTCGTCAGTCTTGTATTTGCCGGACCCTGAACCGCCGGGTCCAGCCGGGGGCTGCCCGGTCCAGCAGGCACCAGATCCAGAAGCCGCAAAAGGCCCCCAGGGTGTTGAGCCACAGGTCGTCGATGTCAAAGGCCCGGCCCACCAGCAGCTGCCAGCACTCAATGAACCCCGTGACACACAGGCCCGCGGCGAGCGCGCGTTTCCACGTGCACCCCCGCCACAGCAGGGCGGGGAAAAAGCCAAAGGGCAGGAACATGATCAGATTCCCCGCCAGGATGTAACCGTCGCCCAGGGTCCGGAAGGGAACCAGATTGACAGTCCCCGGAGCGAAGAAGGGATTCCCCTCCCCGTTCCAGCCGCAGCCCTGAAGCAGGTCCGCCAGGGCCTGGACGACCCATCGGGGCGTCAGGGTCACCAGGGCCATGCCGCCGCAGAACATCCAGAAGAGGGCCATCCCCGCCTCCCGGACCACCGGACTGGCAAGGCCCGCGGCGGCGAGGTGCCGCCGGCGCCGGGGGCTCAGGCACCCAAAGAGCGCCAGGGCAGGCACCGCCCCCGCTGCCAGTGTCAGCAGGTATGCCGCAGTCCGTCCCACGGCCTCACTCGCTGCACCAGCGGCCTGTGGCACCGCAGGGCAGAGCCAGGCCCGTCTCCGTCACCGGCAGGCCCAGCTCGTCCCAGGTGCACTTGCCGCCGTATTTGGCCCCCACCAACAGATGCAGCAGATACCCCAGCACCGACGGGGCCAGGCCCGTGGTGTAGGAGTTGATGAGCACGAACAGGGGCCGCTCCGACAGCACGCCGGCGCAGAGCTTCACGAAGTCGTAGAGGTTGTCCTCCAGCTTCCACACCTCGCCGCCGGGGCCCCGGCCGTAGCTGGGCGGGTCCATGATGATGGCGTCGTAGGTCTTG